>FLNV01000173.1_pt1 | contig 33537 bp, 12 predicted proteins | sample 1140351 | NCBI WGS metagenome assembly FLNV01 (sample SAMEA3878207, study PRJEB12797) | bioreactor metagenome | biome: Moose rumen | place: Sweden | collected 2011-10
TGATTCTCCTATTACTACAATTCCTGGTATTGGTCCAGTTCTTGGTGCTGTTATTATCAGTGAGTTTGGCGATATTAGCCGTTTTGATAAACCTTCTAAATTAGTTGCCTATGCTGGTATTGATGCCACCATTTCACAATCTGGTGAATTTGAAGGCACTCACAACGTTATGTCTAAAAGAGGTTCACCATATTTACGAAAGGCTCTATTTCAAGCTGCTTTAGTTGCTTCTAATAGTGATCCTGTTTTAAAGGATTATTATCAGAAGAAACGTGCAGAAGGTAAACATCATAAAACTTGTATTGGTGCTGTTGCACGAAAAATGTGCAACATTATCTACGCTGTATTAAAGAACAACACACCTTATGAAGTCCCTAAAAATTAGCTCTTTGAAGTTAATTTATCACCATATATTTCCAGTGATTTTTATATCTAAAAATCGCTTATTTGTTATGTCATTTTTTATCTAAAAAAATTTTTAAAATTTTTTCAAAAAACTATTGACTTTTTATAGTTGGTCTTTCTGTAAAAATATCATAAATTATTTTGCTTTTTTATAACTTCTTTCAAGTCTTTTAAAAATTCTATTTTTTTAGTTTCATCTCTAAGTAATGCAGCTGGATGCCATGTAGGCATATACAGTATTTCTTTTTTTTCTATCCATTTACCTCTAGTTGAAGTTATTTTATATTCCTTGCCTAAAATATTTTGTAGTGCTATTCTTCCAAGAAGAACTATTATTTTTGGTTTAACTATCATCACTTGATTTCTTAAATAGTCCATACATGCTTTAATCTCATCCTCTTCTGGATCTCGGTTTGCAGGTGGTCTACACTTAATTATATTTGCAATATAAACCTCGTCTCTTTTTATTCCTACAACGTCAAAAGCCATATTCATTAATTTACCTGCTTTACCTACAAAAGGCTCACCTGTTCTATCTTCATCTCCTCCAGGGCCTTCTCCTATAAACATTATTTTCGCATTAGAATTACCACTTCCAAATACTATATTATTTCTTGTTTTGCATAATTTACATTTTTGACAATTAACAATGCTTTGTTTTAATTCTTCTAAGTTTTCGTACATTTCTTTTCCCCTATAATATTTTTAGTTTATAATACAACATTATCAGATTAATTTCAATATTTTTTTAATAAAAAGGAATATTGTGTTTAACAAGACTGCTGAAAAAGTAATCTTGTATTTAGCAATATTCCCTTTTATAAATTATTTTATTTTTTGACTAATACTTATAATCTTATTATCTAACTCTTCATTTTTATCTTCTTCCCTTTTCCATGTGTCTCTAAATATTTGCGCTGTTTCTTTTGCATTTTCCATTAATTTTTCATCAAAGCTTTCTTCTAAGTTTGCAATATCTTGTTTTAATTCTGTTCTTACGTTTTCAATGTCTTGCTTTAGTTCTGCTCTTACGTTTGCAATGTCTTGTTTTAGTTCTGCTCTTACGTTTGCAATGTCTTGCTTTAATTCTGCTCTTAGGTTTGCAATATCTTGCTTTAGTTCTGCTCTTGTATCTTCTATTTTTTTGTTTAATCTTTGTTCTAAATCTACCATGTCTTGCTTTAGTTCTTCTCTTACGTTTGCAATGTCTTGCTTTAGTTCTATTCTTGTGTTTTCCAGTTTAATGTTTAAATTATTGATAGATTCTTGCATATTACCCATACTTTTGAACATTTGCATTAATAATTCATCTCTTTGTTCTTCTGTCATATGTTCACCTCCACCCTGTTAATATTTTCTCGTTAATTGTTGTTTAATATAATATCACAATTAGTGAGAATGTGCAATATAATTTTTGAAAATTTTGCAAATTATTATAACTATTGATTAACCTCCTTTCTTTTACACTTTTGGAATCTTTTTAGATTTAATTTTTTAGAAATTAATATAAAAATATTTTGCCTTGCTAAAATTGCTAAAACTATAAATTTGAAATATAATTTTTTAAAATTTTTTCTTGCAATTATCAAAAATAGATATTGCATATTTATATTATCACAAAAAGTGCTACATTGCAACAAAAATCGTTCGACAAAATTCTACAAAAATTGTACTAATAACTAAGAAACATAACTGTTACACCTAAAAAATTGGAGTAGAAAACATTTTGTGCTTTCCACCCCAAATATTGACTTATATAATTTAATCAACCTAATCTTATTAATTGTTATCTTATTTTGCTATAAGTTCTATGTTATATATTATGGCATATTCCATATTTTCGAATTCAGCTTTTATATCAGTATATCCATAATTATCTGAAATTTCATTCATTTTAACATCTTTAGATGCTATCTCTTTTCCCTCTTTATTTAATAGTCTTACTGTTAATGTTTTAGCTTCAATCTTTTTATCTTTAGATTCATTATTTAACATTATAGAAACCTCTATTTTTTCATCATTTTGCATTATTCTTGCATTATGCCATCTTACATTTTCAAGATTTTCTACTTTTCCATCTACTGATAAATCTTCATCTATACGTATTCTTCTAAACATATCTTCTTCAGTAGTAACTGATGTTGTATTATCCTCGATATCTTCTTTTTTCTGATCTTTGTATACAAATGTATATACAGATAATCCTATAATTATTATAACTAAAACTATGCTAATAATTTGCCAAACATTTTCTTTTTTCACAATATCACCTCCTGACATTTAATCTATTTTATACTTCTATTACTAATACATTATATTTTTTTCATAATATTAATTTAAATGTCCTACTATAATGTTACTGTTTGACCATAAAGTATTTTTGTTATTTTCTACCCAAGCTTTCTCAGTTGCACTTTTTACATATATTTGACAATTCGATAGACCACAACCGCTAAAAATATTTGCGTATGATGTAAGAGTGCTTGGAAATGTCATTGCGCTTATATCTAAACTTGTCATTGCCTTCCATCCACATTCATAGAACATATCTTCCATATCTGTTACATTTGTCGTATCAAATTTATCTCCTAAATCTAAACTGGTCATTGCTGTATATCCACAATTACTAAACATATCTTTCATATTTTGTACATTTGAAGTATCAAAATTATTTCCTAAATCTAAACTGGTCATCACTGTATATCCACATCTCTCAAACATTCTTGACATATCTGTAACATTTGATGTATCAAATTTATTTCCTAAATCTAAACTTGTCATTGCTGTATATCCACAATAATAAAACATTTGACCCATATTTGTTACATTTGAAGTATCAAAATTGTCTCCAAAATATAAGCTGGTCATTGCGGTAAATCCACAGCTGTTAAACATATTGGCCATATTTGTTACATTTGATGTATCAAATTTATTTCCTAAATCTAAACTGGTCATCACTGTATATCCACATCTCTCAAACATTCTTGACATATCTGTAGCATTTGATGTATCAAATTTATTTTCTAAATCTAAACTTGTCATTGCGGTATATCCACAATAATAAAACATTGAATCCATATTTGTTACATTTGATGTATCAAATTTGTCTCCTAAATCTAAACTTGTCATCGCTCTAAATCCACAGCTGTCAAACATATGGGCCATATTGGTTACATTTGATGTATTAAATTTATCTCCTAAGTCTAAATATGTCATTGCTTTAAATCCACACTCTCTAAACATATAATTCATATCTTGTACATTTGAAGTGTCAAATTTATCCCCTAAATCTAAACTTGTCATCGCTGTAAATCCACAGCTGTCAAACATATAGTTCATACTGGTTACATTTGATGTATCAAATTTATCTCCTAGGTCTAAACTAGTCATTGCAGTATATCCACAGTAGCTAAACATATCATTCATATTTGTTGTTACACCTGATGTATCAAATTTATCTCCCAAATCTAAGCTTGTCATTGCTGTATATCCACAATACCTAAACATAGCATACATATTATTTACACTTGATGTATCAAATTTATCTCCCAAGTCTAAGCTTGTCATTGCTGTATATCCACAACTGCTAAACATACTACTCATATATGTTGTTACGCTTGATGTATCAAATTTATCTCCTAAATTCAAACTTGTCATTGCGATATATCCACAGTTAGAAAACATTCCTTGCATATTTTGTACACTTGATGTATCAAAATTGCTTCCTAGATTCAAACTTGTCATTCCTGTATATCCGCAATAATAAAACATATATTTCATATTTGTAACATTTTCTGTATAAAAATTAGTAAAGTTAATTGTAAATGTTGGTGGAGTATATCCTACATAGCCAAATAAATAACTTGAGTCAGGATTTGCTTTAACTCCTCCGTTTTGTCCTATTACTATATCATAGTATCCATTTCCATCTGTATTTGCTATCCATACTAATACTTGTCCTGCGTCTGTGATTGATGATACATCAAAACATGTTGTTCCATCTATTGTATGTCCTGAAATTGAATTTGCAAATGAAATACTTTTAATTTTTCTTCTTTCTATTGTAGTTTCTAAGAATTTTGAAGTGGTTGAAGATGTTGATGTTTCGACCCTCTTTAATGTTACTTCTTGCCATCTAGCATATAACGTTCCATTTGCTGTAAATCCTGTTAAACTTGCACTTGATGTCTTATATCCTTTTGCATTTATATATTGTGTTCCACCAGTTTCTGCTGATGTATTATAATATCCCATAAATGCATATCCATTTTTCGTTGGTGGAATTATCGGATTAGCAGTTGTTGTCATTTCGTCACCATCACGTGTTAATGAATATTTCGTTGAATATGTTAAATATATCTTATCCGTACCTGGCGTATTTGCTCCTTGGTTATCTAATGCGAGTTCAAAAACTGGTCTTGTCCAATATGCATATAATGTTCCATTTGAAGTAAAATTTGTTGTACTTGCATTAGAAGTTAAATGTCCGTTTTTATCTATATATTGTGTTCCTTCTCCATTCGCTTGTGTATAATATCCCTGGAATTCATACATATCTCTTGTTGGAACAGTAACTGGATTCTCTGATGTTGTCATTGCATTTCCACCACTTGTTAATGAATATTTTGTTCCATATGTTTCATATATTGTTGATGTTCCTCCAGTACCACTTTGTTTATCTAATGTAATTGTAAAAGTTGAAGCAGTTGCACTACTTTTAAATATAGAATTACTGGTAATTGTCTGATTTCCTGCTGATATTACATTATCTTTGTTCTTTAATACTAAACTAGAATAGCCTGTATTTAAACTTCCTGCTACATATATTGTTGTTCCATCTAATACATTTGTTGTATTTGTGAATTCTTCTCCGCTTGAACTATCTATTTTTGTTGTTAATGTTGTTCCTGTTCCTTGATCTCTTGAAACAGTATATGCATTAATCATTCCTTGTCCAACAATACCATCTTCATTTTTTACATACACATAATATGTTCCCTCTTCTGAAATATCATATGTTCCTGTATTAATATCTCCATTTGTCCATCCTGTTCCTGTAGCAGAAGGTATTGCAGAATTCTTAGAAATTTGATATCCAGTAATTGGTACTACGTCTGTTGCAGTCCATCTGAATGTGTTGAAATCTTCTCTTGCTACAACTACTGTTGGTGCTTTTGTATTTTTTGCTATAGCTGTAAGTGTAATATCTTCAGTAACATCAATCTTACTTCCTGGTGTTCCTACTAATATATCTCCATTAAACCATCCCAATACTTCGCATTGTTCATTAGGTGTTATTGATGGTAAAGTTACTTCACCTGTTGTGGTTATGCTTTCTTCACCTATACTTGCTACATGTTTTCCTTTTCTAAATGTAACTATATATTCTGGAATCACAACTTCTGGAACCACTTTATACTGTCCAAATTGTTTTGTTATTGTATTTTCTCCATTTATTGTAGCTTTAAGGGTTAAATAATACTCTCCAGTTTCATTTGGATAATTAATTAAAACTCTCTTATTATATCCATCTCCATTTATCGAAGCTGATGGTATTTCTGTATAACTTGGCTCCCCAACGCTAGATTTGCTCCATCCATAAAACATTTTAATATTATTTTTATCTATACTTGAAAATGTTCTTAATAAACCTTCTACTTGTTCACTGGTATTTATTAGCACTGTTTTTCTTTTTGGTACTACATTAAGAATACCATTCTCATTGTCTATTCCTACATATCCAGCAAAAATTGCTCCAGCTTCTCCTTCTTCGTTATATAAAAAATAATATCTTTGACTATTCAAAAATGTAACTTTAAATCCGATGTTATTATCATTATCTGATTCTTCTGTTACTTTTGTTTTATTTTCTCCTGCAGAATAATCTAATTCTTTTTGCAAACGGTCTAATGTTAAGTTCCCATATTTGTCTTTACCTCTTGCATTATTTGATGCAACTGCTACTAATTCCATTTCTGATTTTATCTCAGTTGAATTTTTAGCATCAGAAGATCTATTGATTATTCCGTTATTACCTCGAATAACAGAAAGTGCTATTCCTGCTAATATCAGTAATACTATAATTGTAACAATTAACGCAATGAGCGTAATTCCTTTTTCATTTCTAGATTTATACTTTCCCATCTTTTCCTCCTTATATCGTCTAACTCTCTCGTTTTTATAATATCTCTTAAAATATTTTTAGTCAATCCCATATTTCAAAACCGAAACCGCTTGTTCCAGAAAGTCTTAGAGCTCTAAGTGTTGCAAGTTTATGTTATTTATATTAAATTTTGTTTACATTTTTGTTACATTTTTTTATTAGCATATCCATCATACTATAAAAAGAGCAGAAAACTTTTTTTAGTTTTCCACTCTAATCTATTACTATTATTTATTTCTATAATTTAATACTATGATTTACATTTTAATCTACACTGATATTATGCTTATTCAAAAGATTGCTCTATTCTGTTGAAATTATCTGTAATTGCTTTTTTTGATTGTATATCTACTTCAGATATTTCAGCTGATTTAATTATTGTATCTTCATTATCTAATTTTGCATGAGCTGTGAATTCACTAGTACCATTCTTAGCGATTAATTCTTCTATTCTGGTTGCTATTGTTGTAACATACTTACCATCTTTATCTAGTAAGTTCACAGAAATGAATAATTCGTTAATATTTGAATTTGTTTTATTTTTTATAGTAGTAATCATTTTTATGTTTTTTCCATCTTGAAATATCTTTATATCTTTTACTACTATTCCATCTTTAGATATTTGATTGAATAAAGTACTCTTTATTTCACTTGTTATATTGTCATCTCTTTTTTGGTTTATGAAATAAGCACCTAGTAATAAAAATGCAATCAAAATAAATATAATAATAAATATAATATTTCTTTTTTTCATAGATGTCTCCTTTTATAATATTGTTATTTAAGGAAGAAATCTTCCTTAAATAACATTTTTAAATTACTTAGTGTAAATATATCCAGTAGTTGTTAAATAATCTTCATTTGTATTATATGCAGACATAATCTGAATTGTTTTCGATCCTGCAGTTCCAGTATATGATGCTGTTCCATTTTTTAAGAATTTTTGTTTCGCAGTTGAGAAGAAAGTACCTCCATATACATGTAATGTTCCATCTGCTGAATTTCCGTTTCCATCTCCCCATACTACAACATATTTACTTGCTGCATAGAATTTATTTCCTGAAAATGTAACTGTTACACCTTGTCTTGCACCTATACATCTACCCACAGTTAAACCTTGATCATCATCTTGATAAAAGTTAGCTGCAAACACACATGAATTATCTGCACAATAAAGTGTTGCTGTATTATTAGTTCCACTTGCATTCATAGCAATCGCATTATATCCAAACGCTCCAGCATATACCATGGCTGAATTTTGTAATTTCAATGTTCCTTTACTTGCAAAACCAATAGTACTTGCCTTTGTTCCAGAATGTTCAGCCAAATCTGTTCCATTTCCGACTTTAGCTGTTCCACCTATAGTAACATTCACTGTACCAGGATCATCAACTCTTATAGCATTTTCAAGATTTGTACGTGTAGTTACATAAGAATTTGTTATTGTTGCATTTCCAGCTCTTCGAAGCGAAATACATTGGTTAGTTATACTTTCTAAGTAACCACCTTGTAATTCTACTATGGCACCACGATTATCATCATCTTTTACGCCCCAAGTATCTATTACTTTTGTATAAGATCTTAAAATTGAACTACCATATTTTACAAATTTTCCGTTACTTCCAACAAATATTAATCTCTGTTTTGCTACTGGTATTGTTGTTTCTGAAGGTTGAGCTAAATAAACTTCTCCTCCTCCATATATAGTAAATTCTGAATTAGCTCCTTCAATTAAAATTTGTTGTGTTCTTGTTAGTTTATATGAATTAGGTTTAAATGTTACTTTTTTGCTAACATTTACAGTAGATGAATCTGTATGATTATTTACTAATAGAGTAATAGTTGAACCTCCTGTTTGAGAAATTCCTCCTATTATATCTTCTTCTGCTAAATTCACTGATGCATCTGGTGGTTCAGAATATGCAACTGCATCTGCAAGAGTATCTGTATAGAATACATCAATTCCATTATCAGCTACATAATTTACCTTATAAATTGCTGTTACCCAATTTACATATAAAGTAATTGTTACGTCTCCGTTAGCTAAATTTTCGTCAGCCATATTAGCAAAATCTACAGCTGTATAATTATTCTTTAACTGGCTATATACTGCTCCATTACCTGCTTTCCATGCCTTATGAACCGAAACTGCTTTATTGTCAGTTTTTGTTATATTTATATATGAAGAGTCATTGTAATCTTCTAATCCTTTATTGTCTGTAGTATAAGTATTTGCATCTAGGATTGCATTTACTGTTCCTCCATATACTCCAACCCATTCTGCTGTTGGATTATTCCATGCTACTGGTAATGAAGTATCTTTTCTTTTTACTATAGAATTTTGTACTTCATACAAATCTAAGTTACCTTCAAGTGTACCACCATCAACATTGTATTTTACATATAATTTATTTCTTCTATAGTATAAGTTTATAACTCTTGAACCATTTGGTAAAATAGTTGTCTCAGTTACTGCACCTGATGTAGGTTTTGTTGTGTTTCCTGTATTTGCAAAACCTTCTTCATATGTAAATCCTGCTATATTTTTAGTTAAATCTGAAAGCTCTAGTGTTGAATTTGTTTCTCCTTCTTTATTATCTGTTGAATCTAATGTGTATGTGTTAGTTCCTAAATCATGTACATAGTGATTTACAGTGTATTCAGTATCTAGATTTGATTTCCATTTAGCAATTAAACTTAAATCATTTGCTGGCATTGTTGTCTGTGCTGTTACTCTATCTCCAAAAGGATTTGATATAACTATATTTTTAGTACTTGATTGCTTCATATTTATACTATTACTAAAATACAATTCATCTTCAATGTTTTCATTTGCATACTTTACATAGACCATATCTTCATCTTCAGAATATTCTATTCTGAACCAATTATCACTACCTTCAATCTTGAACTTCAATTTTGTCGCAAATGTTCCATTATCTTCAATACAAACTTCTCCGTTAGAATCTGTTGGTATTCTTCTTGTAACTTGTTCATCCTCATAGTTTATTATAATATTTAAGTTTTGTTTATTTGTATGTACATATGTTTTATGATCATTCAAATAAACGTAGCAAGCTATTGTTTGAGTGTTATTACCTAAGTTTACATACCATCCATCAAATGTATATCCTGTTCTTGTAACTGTTGGTAATGTTCCTAGAGGTTGTTCATATATTCTTGTAATTGTTGCTGGGTTAGGTGTTCCTCCATTTGCATCAAATGTTACATTATAATTTATTGCTTGCCAATTTGCTGTATATGATTTGTTTCCTGTACTTCCTTTTGGAATGGTTACAGTTGTTTGTGGTGTATTTCCATTAGATCCTGTCCATCCTTTAAATGTATATCCTGTTTTTGTAGGATTTATTAATGTAAATGTGTTAGTTTCAACTGTGTATGTTTCTGGATTATTTCCATTTACACTTCCTCCATCTAAATCATATACAATTGAATATGCACCTTTGTTCCATCTTGCAAATAATGTTTTGTTAGTTGTTATAGTAATTATTTCTTTATCACTATATACTTTAGCTCCTGATGCTGATTCTGCCCATCCATCAAATGCATATCCATTTCTTGTAAATGCATTTTCTTCTAATTCTGTTGCAGAATTATATGTTACTACTTGATTTGTCATTGTTCCAGAGCCACCATTTGCATTAAATGTTACTACTGGATCTATTCTTAATGTTCCTTTTGTAAAGGTCATTGAATAGTTAGAAGCTTTAAATGTTCCATTATTTGCTAGTGCTAATGTACCCACTGTTATATCATAATATCCTGGAGCTGATGTTGTGTTAGCTGATGATGTTGGAGCTCCTGATGTTGCTCCTGTTTCACCTGTAATTCCTGTTGCTCCTATTGTAGCTGTAAATGTTGGATTTGCTGCTCCATATGCTCTATTCTTATCATCTGCAGTAACTGTTATAAGTTTCTTATTTATTGTAATTGATGAAGTTACAGTTTCTGAATTTTTGTGGTTTTCATCTCCTACCACTTTTACATATACTGTTTTAGCTCCATTTGTGAAGTCTTTATATTTTATAGGTTGTGTCTGCCATGTTGAGTTATCTGTACTATATTGTACAGTTCCTCCACTTGCTCCTGTAACTCTTACTCCGTGTTCTGCTCCATCATATGTTCCGCTATATGGTGTAACTGTTGGAGTTGGTACAGGTGCTTTTGTAATTATTAATGTTCCTGTTACAAAGTACATTTTGTAATTTGATTTATCAAAAGATCCATTGTTTGCTAAATCTAATGTTCCCTTTTTTATACTATAAGTTCCTACATTAGATGATGCATTTGCTTCTGTTGCAAGTGAACCTGTTACACCTGCATTTTCTCCCGTTACTCCTGTTGCACCAATTGTATATGTTAATGCTGGCATTGCTTCACCATATCTTTTACCTTTATTATCTGCTGTTACTGTTACAGATCTTTTATTAATATTTACAGATGATTGAACTGAATCTGAGTTATTATGATTACTATCTCCTGCTACTCTTACATATACTGTATTAGCTCCATTTGTAAATCCTGTATATGTAACTGTTTCTAATGAATCTGTCCAACTTTCATTGTCTGTACTATATTCTACTGTTCCTCCACTTACTCCTGTAACTGTTACACTATGTCCTGCTCCATCGTATACTCCAGTATATGCTGTTACTGTTGGTTTTGGAGCTTTTACTTTGTTAATAGTAATTGTGTTACTTCCAGCTAAATCGTTATATGTTGGATCTTCTGAGTGAATATACCATTGTACAGTTGTTACTCCTGCATCTGTTCTTGTTGGTTTTGTTTCTGTTGTTCCTACTAGATAATTACTTGCTGTTAATGGCTCGTTTCCTTCTTTATAATGTATAATACATCCTGCAGGGGTTGTTACTTCTAATGTGAAAGTTTTTTCATTTCCATCATAATCTCCAACGTAATCTTCAGATGTTGGTATTATTTCCTTTTTAGCATCTATGATAAATGTTCCTGTTTTTGTTCCTGTATAGTTTGAATTTGCTTTTGCAATTATTTTAATTGTTGCTGTTCCAACATTTATATTATTTTCATATCCATATGTGAAATCTGTATTATTTACTAATACTGTTGTTGATCCACTTGGTATAGGAACTGTTACCTGTGGAGTTGGTGTTATTGCACTTCCTGTGTATGTTTTTGCTCCTATTGTAGCTATTGTTGCATTTCCTTCCACTGATATATCATATTTTGCTATTGTTGCATCTACATGTCCTGATTTTGGTTTATAGTTATTATTTCCTGTTGCATAATAGTATACTGTGTATGTTCCTGCATTTGTTCTACTTGGAACTGTCTGTGTTCCTGCTGTTGTGTAGTTACTTGATGTTAATTCCGTTCCTACTGAATAATATATATCTCCTTCTAAATCAACTTGATATACTAATTCTTGTGCAGTAGTATCAAATGTTAAAGCTTCTGCTATTACTCTTCCAGGATTATCAGCTTTTGCAATTGTAAAGTTATCTGTTGCTGTTACTGCATTGTAATTATCTGTTGATGCAAATGTTGCTTGTACTGTATATGTTCCAGCATTGCTTGGTTTTGTTGTACTATATGTTGAATCTGCTGCTGTACTTACTTTATATTTGTATGTTACATGATCTGTTCCATTTGTTTCTGATGTTGCAACTGGATTCTTTGCTGTTTCACCATATACCCAATCATCCATTGTTACACTTCCGCTACCATTTGCTTTTGTTACTGTTACATATACTGTTATATCTTTATATCCTGAATTATAGTTACTATCTCCTGCTGCTGTTGCTCTTATTACTACTGTGTAAATTGATTTATTTACAGGTGTATTAGCTTTTCTTGTTAATGTTGTTCCTGATAATGTAAAGTAATTTACTGTTGTTCCATCTTTATCTTTTTGAGATTGGATTGTGTATGTTACACTTCCTTGTGCTCCTGTTGCTGGTGTTATAGCTTTTGTTTTATCTGTTGTTGCATAGGCTTCTGTCCAATTTTGTGGTGTTGTAACTTGTATTGGATTTGGAGCTTTTGCAATTGTAAAGTTGTCTGTTGCTGTTACTGCATTGTAATTACCTGTTGCATCAACAAATGTAGCTCTTACTGTATATGTTCCAGCATTGCTTGGTTTTGTTGTACTATATGTTGAATCTGCTGCTGTACTTACTTTATATTCAAATGTTACATTATCTGTTCCATTTGTTTCTGATGTTGCAACTGGATTCTTAGCTGTTTCTCCATATACCCAATCATCCATTGTTACACTTCCGCTACCATTTGCTTTTGTTACTGTTACATTTACTGTTATATCTTTATATCCAGATTTGTAATTATTATTTCCTGCTGCTGTTGCTCTAATTACTACTGTGTAAATTGATTTATTTACAGGTGTATTTGCTTTTCTTGTTAATGTTGTTCCTGATAATGTAAAGTAATTTACTGTTGTTCCATTTTTATCTTTTTGTGATTGAATTTCATATGTTACATTTCCTACTGCTCCTGTTGCAGATGTTATAGCCTTTGTTTTATCTGTTTTTGCAAATGCTTCTGTCCAATTTTGTGGTGTTGTTACCGCTATTGGATTTTCAGCTTTTGCAATTGTAAAGTTATCTGTTGCTGTTACAGCATTGTAATTACCTGTTGCTGCAAATGTAGCTCTTACTGTATATGTTCCTGCATTGCTTGGTTTTGTTGTACTATATGTTGAATCTGCTGCTGTGCTTACTTTATATTCAAATGTTACATTATTTGTTCCATTTGTTGCTGATGTTGCAACTGGGTTCTTAGCAGTTTCTCCATATGTCCAGTCTTCCATTGTTACACTTCCGCTACCATTTGCTTTTGTTATTGTTAATGTTCCTTTTACAAAGTCCATTGTATAGTTAGAAGCTTTAAATGTTCCATTATCTGCTAATGCTAATGTACCTTTTGTAATATCATAAGTTCCTGGTACTGAATTTGTATTAGCTGATGTTGTTGGTGATCCTGTTTTTGCTCCTGTTTCTCCAGTAACTCCTGTTGCTCCTATAGTTACAGTAAATGTTGGATTTGCTTCTCCATATGCTCTAGTCTTGTTGTCTGCTGTTACTGTTATTGACCTAGCTGTTACAGTTAATGTTCCATTTGTTTTTGTTATGTTATAGTTAGCTGTTACATCTGTATTTCCACTCTTAATTGTTACTGTATTTAATGTATTTGTTACACTTCCTACATTTGTTATTGTTCCACTATTTGAGTATGTTGCTGTTTGTCCACTAACTAAACTTCCACTTGTTATACTTCCTGTTGTTGTATTTGTTAATGCTGTTCCATCATATACTTTACTTGAGTTTCCAGCTTTTGCTGTTATGTTTCTCTTGCTTATTGTAAAGTTATCTGTTGCTGTTACAGCATTGTAATTACCTGTTGCTGCAAATGTAGCTCTTACTGTATATGTTCCAGCATTACTTGGTTTTGTTGCATTATATGTTGAATCTGCTGCTGTACTTACTTTATATTCAAATGTTACATTATTTGTTCCATTTGTTGCTGATGTTGCAACTGGATTCTTAGCTGTTTCTCCGTATGTCCATCCATCCATAGTTACACTTCCGCTACCATTTGCTTTTGTTATTGTTAATGTACCAATTATGAAGTTCATAGCATAGTTATCTGCTTTGAAGTTATTATTATTTACTAATTCAACATTACCTTTTTCTATAGGATATGCTCCTACATCAGATGTTTTTTCTGCATCTGTATAAGGTGTTCCTGCTATTGCTCCTGTTTCACCTTGTACTCCTGTTTCTCCTATTGTTACAGTAAATGTTGGATTGTTTTCTCCATATTTTTTAGTCTTGTCGTTTGCTGTTACATTTATTTGTTTTTTATTTATTGTTATTGATGATGTTACTACTTCTGAATCACTGTGGTTAGCATCTCCTGCTACTTTTACATATACAGTTTTTGCTCCATCTGTGAAGTCTTTATATGTTGGTGCTGTTGCTGACCAATCATTATTGTTTGTACTGTATTGTACAGTTCCTCCGCTTCCTCCAGTTACAGTTACTCCATGTGATGCTCCATCATATGTTCCTGTGTATGCTGTTACTGTTGGTTTTGTAGCTGGTATTTTATTGATTGTAATTGTGTTGCTTCCAGCTAAATCATTGTATGTTGGATCTGAGCTTTCAATATACCATTGTACTGTTGTTGTTCCTGCATTTGTTCTAGTTGGTTTTGTTTCTGTTGTTCCTTGTTTATAATTGCTTGCTGTTAATGGTGTTGTTCCTTCTTTATAGTATACTGTACATCCTGAAGGTTCTGTTACATTTAATGTAAATGTATATGCTTGTCCATCATAGTTTCCAGTGTAATTATTAGATGTTACTTTTATTTCCTTTTTAGCATCTATAACAAATGTTGTTGTTTTTGTTCCTGTGTAGTTTGAATCATCTTTTGCAATTACTTTAATTGTTGCTGTTCCAACATTTATATTGTTTTCATATCCATATGTGAAATCTGTATTATTTACTAATACTGTTGTTGTTCCACTTGGAATTGGAACTGATACATCTGGTGTTGGTGTTATTGCACTTCCTGTATATGTTTTTGCTCCTACTGTTGCTATTGTTGCTTTTCCTTGTCCTGATATATCATATTTTGCGATTGTCACATCTACATGTCCTGATTTTGATTCATAGTTATTATTTCCTGGTGCATAGAAGTATACAGTATATGTTCCTGCATCTGTTCTACTTGGCTTTGTTGTTTTTGTTGATACACTTGTATTTGTGTAGTTACTTGAATTTAATGGTGTTCCTACTGAATAATATATATCTCCTTGTAATCCAGTTTCATTTACTAATACTTGTGCACTTGCATTATATGTTAATGTTCTTGGTGTTACATTTACAGGATTTGCTATTTTGTTTATTGTAAAGTTTACTGTTTTACTTCCTGTATAGTTTGTATTTTGTTTAGCTGTTATTGTTACACTTCCTGCATTTGTTCCTGCATTTGTGTTTGCTCCATAACTATATTCAAAATGTGTTCCTGCTGTTAATGTTGTTTTGTTTGTTGTGCTTGGTATGTTTACAGTTACTCCTGGTGTTGGTTTTAATTGATTTCCTGTATAGTTCATTGCTCCTTGTGTCATATTTGCTTGGTTCAAGTTATATTTTGCTATTGGTACTTCTACACTTCCACTCTTTGCACTATAGTTATTATTTCCTGTTACATAGTAATATACTGTATATGTTCCTGCATCTGTTCTAGTTGGTATTGTTGTTTTTGTTCCTGCTGTTGTATAGTTACTTGATGTTAATTCTGTTCCTACAGAGTAATATATATCTCCTTCAACATTTTCTACTGTTACAAGTCCTTGTGCTAATGTGTTATATGTTAATGTTCTTGGACTTACTACTACAGGGTTTTCTTCTGCTGTTATTGTTAATGTTCCATTTACGAAATTAATTGAATAATTGCTTGCTTTAAATGTTCCATTATCTACTAAATTAACTTCTCCTCTTGTTATTGGATAGCTTCCTACATTAGAATTTTTTCCTGCTGTTGTTGTAGGTGTTCCTGTTATATTTCCTGTTTCTCCTTGTACTCCTGTTGCTCCTACTGTTGCTGTTAATTCTGGATTATCTTGTCCATATTTTTTGCTCTTATTATCTGCTGTTACATTTATTGTTCTAGCATTTACTGTTATTGTGCTACTTCCACTTAAATCAGCATATGCTGGATTTGTTGTATGAATATACCATTGTACTGTTGTTGTTCCTACATCTTTTCTTGTTGGCTTTGTAGTTGTTGTTCCATTTGTATAATTACTTTCATTTAATGGTTCTGTTCCTTCTTTATAATGTACTGTATATCCGCTTGTTGGATCTGTTATATTTAATTCAAATGTATGTGTTTGTCCATCATATGTTCCTGTATAGTTTGTTTCATCTACAGTAATTGGTGTTTTGTCTATTATCTGGAATGTCTTTGATTTTGAATCTTTATAGTTTCCTTTTCCTGTTACTGTTACTGTTGCTGTTCCTACTGCATTATTGTTTGTATAGCTATAATCAAAATCTCTTCCTTTTACTAATGTTGTTTTATTTTGTGCACTTGGTATATTTACCTTAACTTCTGGCTCTGGTGTTATTGCAACTCCATTATATATTTGTGCACTTATTGATGCTATATCTGCATTATTTAAACTATACTTTTCTATTGTTGCTTCTACATTTCCTATAGCTTCGTTATAGTTATTATTTCCTGGTGCATAATAGTATACAGTATATGTATCTGCATTTGTTCTTTTTGGTCTTGTTGTTTTTGTTCCTGTTTGTGTATAGTTACTTGATGTTAATGGTGTTCCTACTGAATAATATATATCACCTTGTAAACCAGTTTCATTTACTAATTCTTGTTCTAATGTATTATATGTTAATGTATTTGCATTAACTTCTAGTGTATTTGCTATTTTGTTAATATTAAAGTTTACTGTTTTACTTCCTGTATAGTTTGTGTTATCTTTTGCTGTTATTGTTACACTTCCTGCATTTGTTCCTGCATTTGTGTTTGCTCCATAGCTATATGTAAATTCTGTTCCTGCTGTTAATGGTGTTTTGTTTTGTTCACTTGGGATATTAACTGTTACTGTTGGTGTTGGTTTTAATTTGCTTCCAGTATAGTCTAAGGCTCCTTGTGTCATATTTGCTTGGCTTAAGTTATATTTTCCAATTGATGAATCTACACTTCCGCTCTTTGGAGCATAATTATTTGTTCCTGGTGTATAGTAATATACTACATAATCTTTAGCATTTATTCCTGTTGGTATTACATTTGGTGTTACTGTTGTATAATTACTTGCTGTCAATTCTGTTTCTATTGAATAATAAACATCTCCTTGTTTATTTGTTTCACTTGCTAATACTTGTGCTAAAGTATTATATGTTAATGTTTTTCCAGTTACATTCAAAGTATTATCTGCTTTTGTTATTGTTAATGTACCATTTATAAAGTTCATAGCGTAGTTATTTGCTTTAAAATTGCCATTATCAATTAATGAAATACCATTTTGTCCTATAACATATGTTCCTACATCAGATGTTTTTCCTGCTGTTGTTGATGGTGTTCCTGTAATTTTAGCTGTTTCACCTTGTACTCCTGTTGCTCCTATTGTTACTGTTAATGTTGGATTATTCTCACCATATTTTTTAGTCTTGTTATCTGCTGTTACATTTATTTGTTTTTTATTTATTGTTATTGATGATGTTACTACTTCTGAATCACTGTGGTTAGCATCTCCTGCTACTTTTACATATACAGTTTTAGCTCCATCTGTGAAGTCTTTATATGTTGGTGCTGCTTCTGACCAATCATTATTGTTTGAACTGTATTGTATAGTACCTCCACTTCCTCCAGTTACAGTTACTCCATGTGATGCTCCATCATATGTTCCTGTGTATGCTGTTACTGTTGGTTTTGTAGCTGGTATACTATTTATTATAATTGTGTTGCTTCCTGCTAAATCATTATATGTTGCATTTGTTGTATGAATATACCATTGTACTGTTGTTGTTCCTGCATCTGTCCTAGTTGGTTTTGTTTCTGTTGTTCCGTTTTGATAATTACTTGCAGTTAATGGTGTTGTTCCTACTTTATAGTATATTTTACATCCTGAAGGTTCTGTTACATCTAATGTAAATGTATGTGCTTGTCCATCATAGTTTCCAGTGTAATTATTAGATGTTACTTTTATTTCCTTTTTAGCATCTATTATAAATGTTGTTGTTTTTGTTCCTGTATAGTTTGAATCATCTTTTGCAATTACTTTAATTGTTGCTGTTCCAACATTTATATTGTTTTCATATCCATATGTGAAATCTGTATTATTTACTAATACTGTTGTTGTTCCACTTGGAATTGGAACTGATACATCTGGTGTTGGTGTTATTGCACTTCCTGTATATGTTTTTGTTCCTACTGTTGCTATTGTTGCATTTCCTTCTTTTGATATATCATATTTTGCTATTGTTACATCTACATGTCCTGATTTTTCATTATAGTTTGTATTTCCTGGTGCATAGAAGTATACAGTATATGTTCCTGCATCTGTTCTACTTGGCTTTGTTGTTCTTGTTGATACGCTTGTATTTGTATAGTTGCTTGAATTTAATTCAGTTCCTACTGAATAATATATATCTCCTTGTACTCCAGTTTCATTTACTAATACTTGTGCACTTGCATTATATGTTAATGTTCTTGGTGTTACATTTACAGGATTTGCTATTTTGTTTATTGTAAAGTTTACTGTTCTACTTCCTGTATAGTTTGTATTTTGTTTAGCTGTTATTGTAACACTTCCTGCATTTTCTCCTGCATTTACATTTGCTCCATAACTATATTCAAAGTGTGTTCCTGCTGTTAATGTTGTTTTATTTGTTGTACTTGGTATGTTTACTTTTACTTCTGGTGTTGGTGTTAATTGACTTCCTGTATAGTTCATTGCAGGTATTTGTGCTATATTTGAATTTTCTTCTCTTGATATATCATATTTTGCAATTGTTACGTTTACACTTCCGCTCTTTGCACTATAGTTATTATTTCCTGTTACATAATAATATACTTTGTATGTATTAGCATCTGTTCTGCTTGGTATTGTTGTTGCTCCGTCATTTTCATAATTATCTTCTGTTAATTCTGTTCCTACTGAGTAGTATATATCTCCTTCAACATTTTCTACTGTTACTAATTGTTGTGCTAATGTGTTATATGTTAAAGTTCTTGGACTTACTACTACTGGGTTACCAATATTGTTTATTGTAAAGTTTACTGTTCTACTTCCTGTATAGTTTGTATTATCTTTTGCAGTTATTGTTACACTTCCTGCATTTGTTCCTGCATTTACGTTTGCTCCATAACTATATTCAAAATGTGTTCCTGCTGTTAATGTTGTTTTGTTTTGTTTTGATGGTATATTTACTGTTACTGCAGGTGTTGGTTTTAATTGATTTCCTGTATAACTCATTGCAGGTATTTGTGCTATATTTGAATTTTCTGCACTTGAAATGTCATATTTTGCTATTGTTGTTTCTACATGTCCTGATGTTGAATTATAGTTTGTATTTCCTGGTGTATAGAAATATATAGTATATGTTCCTGCATCTGTTGCTTTTGGAAATACGTTTGGTGTAACTGTTGTATAGTTACTTGAATTTAGCGCTGTTCCTATTGAATAATATACATTTCCTTGTTCTTTTGTTTGTTCAACTAGTTCTTGTGCTAATGTATTATATGTCAATGATTTTCCACTAACTTCAAGTGTATTTGATATTTTGTTTATTGTAAAGTTTACAGTTCTACTTCCTGTATAGTTTGTGTTATCTTTTGCTGTTATTGTTACACTTCCTGCATTTGTTCCTGCATTTACGTTTGCTCCATAACTATATTCAAAATGTGTTCCTGCTGTTAATGTTGTTTTGTTTGTTGTGCTTGGTATATTTACAGTTACTGCTGGTGTTGGTTTTAATTGATTTCCTGTGTAGTTCATTGCACCTATTGTTGCTATATTTGAATTTTCTGTCTTAGATATGTCATATTTTGCTATTGTTACCTTTACATTTCCACTCTTTGCACTATAGTTATTATTTCCTGTTACATAGTAATATACTGTATATGTTCCTGCATCTGTTCTAGTTGGTATTGTTGTTTTTGTTCCTGCTGTTGTATAGTTACTTGATGTTAATTCTGTTCCTACAGAGTAATATATATCTCCTTCAACATTTTCTACTGTTACAAGTGATTGTGCTAATGTGTTATATGTTAATGTTCTTGGATTTACTACTACAGGGTTATCTTCTGCTGTTATTGTTAATGTTCCATTTACGAAATTAATTAAATAATTGCTTGCTTTAAATGTTCCATTATCTACTAAATTAACTTCTCCTCTTGTTATTGGATAGTTTCCTACATTAGAATCTTTTCCTGCTGTTGTTGTTGGTGTTCCTGTTATATTTCCTGTTTCTCCTTGTACTCCTGTTGCTCCTACTGTTGCTGTTAATTCTGGATTATCTTGTCCATATTTTTTGCTCTTACTATCTGCTGTTACATTTATTGTTCTAGTATTAACTGTTATTGTGCTATTTCCATTTAAATCAGCATATGATGAATTTGGTGCTTTAATATACCATTGTACTGTTGTTGTTCCTACATCTTTTCTTGTTGGTTTATTAGTTGTTCCACTTGTATAGTTATTTTCATTTAATGCTTCTGTTCCTTCTTTATAGTATATTGTGCATCCTGCTGGTTCTTGTACAGTTAGTTTAAATGTATGTTCTTGTCCATCATATGTTCCTGTATAACTTTCATCTTCTTTTAAAGTGATTGGTGTTTTGTCTATTATTTGGAATGTTCTTGATTTTGAATTTTTATAGTTTCCTTTTCCTGTTACTGTTACTGTTGCTGTTCCTACTGCATTATTGTTTGTATAGCTATAATCGAAATCTCTTCCTTTTACTAATGTTGTCTTGTTCTCTGAAGATGGTATGTTTACTTTTACTTGTGGCTCTGGTGTTATTGCAACTCCATTATATATTTGTGCACTTATTGATGCTATCTCTGCATATTCTAAACTATATTTTTCTATTGTTGCCTCTACATTTCCTGATGCTTCGTTATAGTTATCATTTCCTGGTGTGTAATAATATACTTTATAGCTTCCAGCATTTGTTCTTTTTGGTATTACATTTTTAGATCCAGTTGTATAGTTACTTGCTGTTAGTTCTGTTCCTATAGAATAATATACGTCACCTTGTTTGTCTGATTCAGTTACTAATTCTTGTTCTAATGTATTATATGTTAATGTATTTGCATTAACTTTTAATGTATTTGCTATTTTGTTAATATTAAAGTTTACTGTTTTACTTCCTGTATAGTTCGTGTTATCTTTTGCTGTTATTGTTACACTTCCTGCATTTGTTCCTGCATTTGTGTTTGCTCCATAGCTATATGTAAATTCTGTTCCAGCTGTTAATGGTGTTTTGTTTTGTTCACTTGGGATATTTACTGTTACTGCTGGTGTTGGTGTTAATTTACTTCCAGTATAATCTAAGTCTCCTTGTGTCATATTTGCTTTACTTAAATCATATTTGTTTATTGTTACGTCTACATATCCATATGTTGGAGCATAATTATTTGTTCCTGGTGTATAGTAATATACTCTGTAATTTCCTGCATTTGTTCCTTTTGGAATTACATTTGGTGTTACTGTTGTATAATTACTTGATGTTAATTCTGTTCCTATTGAATAATATACATTTCCTTGTGCTCCTGTTTGATTAACTAATTCTTGCTCTAATGTATTATATGTTAATGTATTTGCATTAACTTTTAATGTGTTTTCTGCTTGTGTAATTGTTAAAGTTCCATTTTTAAAGTCTATAGTATAGTTATTTGCTTTAAATGAATCATTATTTGTTAATTTTACTTCACCTTTTCCTATAACATATACTCCAACATCTGATGTTTTTCCTGCTGTTGTTGATGGTGTTCCTGTAATTTTAGCTGTTTCTCCTTGTATTCCTGTTTCTCCAACTACTGCTGTTAATGCTGGATTTTCTTCTCCATATTTTTTAGTTTTGTTTTCTGCTCTAACTTCTATTGGTTTTGGATTTATTGTTATTGTTACACTTCCATTTGTGTCAGCATAAAATTGATTTTCTGTATGAACATACCATTGTACTGTTGTTGTTCCTGCATCTGTTCTTGTTGGTTTGTCTTGTGATGTTCCTTGTGTATAGTTACTTGGTGTTAATGGTGTTGTTCCTTCTTTATAATAAACTGTACATCCACTTGTTGGATTTGAAACTTCAAAATTAAATGTGTGTTCTTCTCCATCATATGTTCCTGTATAACCTGTTACATTTGTTACAACAGGTGTTTTATCTATAATTTGGAATGTTATTGATTTTGAATCTTTATAGTTTCCTTTTCCTGTTATTGTAATTGTAGCTGTTCCTACTTCTGTATTGTTACTATAGCTATAATCAAAATCTGTTCCTTTTACTATAGTTGTTTTATTTTGTTCACTTGGAATATTTACTTTAACTTCTGGCTCAGGTGTTATTGCACTTCCTGTATGAACTTGAGGAGCTATTTCTGCAATAATAGCGTTTTCTAAGCTATATTTTTCTATTGTTACATCAACACTATCTGATTTTGCATTATAGTTATTGTTTCCAGGTGCATAGTAATATACTTTATAATCTCCTGCATTTGTTCTGCTTGGAATTGTATTTTTTGTTCCTTCTGTTGTATAGTTATCTGATGTTAATTTTGTTCCTACAGAATAATATATATCTCCTTGTAATCCTGTTTGATTAACTAATTCTTGTTCTTGTGTATTATATGTTAAATTTTTAGCTGTAACATTTAATGTGTTGTCTATTTTTGTTATTGTTAATGTACCATTTGTAAAGTTAATAGTATAGTTTGAAGCTTTAAAGCTACCGTTATCTGTTAATTGTAATGTACCTTGTGTAATAGGATATGTTCCTACATTTGAAGTTTTTTCTGCTGTTGTTTTTAATTGTCCTGATGTTTTTAAAGTTTCACCTTGTACTCCTGTTTCTCCAAATGTTGCTGTTAATTCTGGAACATTTTCTCCATATGCTTTTGTTTTGTTATCTGCTTTTACTGTTATTGCTTTTTTTGCTATACTCCATGGCATAGATTTATCATCTGTTGTTCCATCATTCCATATAGTATTTTCTTTATCTTCTAATTCTACATTTGCTGTGTAATTTCCGGCATCTTTTTTAGTTCCATCTGTAACTGTATATCCTGAACCATTTTCTACACCTGTTTGGTTTTGTCCATTATATATTAATCCTGTTTTTGCTGTTGGTGCAGCTATTTCTTTTGCTGATACTGTTTCAGTAGTATTGTTTTCATCATCTGTTAAATCTTCAAATGTTGCACTGTTAAAGTTAGGTTTTGTTGCTGTTACTACTACATAAATGTATTTTCCTACTAATCCTTTTCCAATTGTATAAGTGTTACTATCTTGTGGTTCTGTTAATTTAGTTCCTCCAGTTGTACTTTCTGTATCATTTGCAAACCATTGATATTTTAAAGTTGCATCTGATGGATCTAATTCTGTTACATTTGCTGTTAATGTTTCTCCATATGTATTTTTTCCTTTAATTGTTACTTTACCTAATATTACTGCTTCTCTTATTGAGAATTTTTTTGTTGTTTCTTTTAAATTGTAGTTATTTTTATTCTCTTGTCCACCTTCAACACTTGAAATTTTTGCTGTTGCTGTGTAGTCATTTCCTACGTTTACTTTTTCTCCTTCAACAATTAAATGAATTTTTTCATCTTTTGCACCATTTACAGGTGTATTTACTTCTGGTTTATGAGCATTTCCATCATATACCCAACTATTTTGTTCTTTCCATTCAACTGTAATGTCTTTCTTTGCTATGCTCCATTCAATTGTTTTATCTGTTGTTGTTCCGTCATTCCATGTTGTATTAGTTTTATCTTTTAATACAGCTTTTGCACTATAAGTACCTGCATCTATTTTTGTTCCGTCTGTTACATTATATTCTGATTTTTGTTCTACACCAGTTTGGTTTTCTCCGTTATATATTAAGTTTGTTTTTGCTGTAGGTACGGCAATCTTTTTAGCTACAACTGTTACTATACATGAAGCTGTTTTTCCACTTCCATCTGCTGCAGTTGCTGTTATTGTTGCTGTTCCAACTTTATTAGCTGTTAAAGTAATTTCTTCACCAGATACTGATGTTGTTTTACTTATGTTACAAATAGTTGCATCACTTGTTGTCCAATTTACATTTTTATTTATTAAGTCTGCTGGTTCTAATGTTGCAATTATTGTTGTTGTATCTCCATATGTTATTGTTGCTGTTTCTTTATTTAATGTAAGTTTTGTTGCTTTTTTCTCTGTCCATTCTGCATATAGTGTTGTACTGTCAACAAATGAACCTGTTCCATCTATATCATAATGTGTTCCTTTTCCATCTTCAGCTGTATTCCATCCATTAAATACATATCCGTCTTTTTTTGGTTCTTTTCCTGATTCTATTTCAGGCATGTTTATTGTTGCTGGCTTTGGTTTTGTTATATCACTTGTACTTACATTTACTTCTCCTGGTGCATTTTCAGGTTTTGTACCTTTTCCACCATTTAAATCAAATTCTATTGTAATGTTCTTTTTATATCTTGCATAATATGTAGCTGGGTCTGTTATATTTGAAATACTTCCTTTGTTGTCTACTGTTTTTGAAGCATCTGCTTCAATTGATGTTGTCCAATATAATGGGTCCCATCCATTATATTCGCTTATTTGTGGTGCTGTAGCTGTTCCTTTATCATTATTATATATTGTTACTGGATCTGGATTTGAATATTTATCTCCTTTTATATCTTTAAATGTTAATCTAATGTCTTTTTTAAATAAAGCATATACTTTTTCATTTTGAGCACCCATAATGATTTCATCTAATGCTGTTCTATCATTTGCATTTTTATTCCATCCAATAAATTGATATCCATTTTCTTTTTCTGCTGTTATTGTAGATAAAATTACTGTTCTTCCATATACTACAGATTGTGTTTCGTCTGGTCCTTTTGTTCCTCCATTTGTTTTATAATCAAATGCTAATATATATGATTTTGGTGACCAATGTGCTTCTAATTCTTCTGAACCTGATGGTGTGTATTCATCATTTGGTTCTCCAACTTTATTACCATCTTTATCATACCATCCGTCAAAATCATGTCCTTCTCTTGTTGCTTCTGGTAATATAATTGCTGAATTTGTATATATTGCTGTAGCTGTTGCTTTTCCTTTTCCAAATGTGTATTCGTTGTCTTCTAATGTACCTGCACCTTTTAAATCCCATTTGCTAAAAGATACTGTTGATATTTCTTTATCTTTGCTAACTGTTCCAACTTCAGTCTTGAAAGTAACAACATAATTTGCAGGTGGTGTTGGTTCATCTAATGTAAGTTTTGTTCCAACTTTTTGTTTTATTTTTTTAACTTCAGATGATTCCATCCATGTTCCACCATTAGGGTCAACTGCAAGTTCGAAAGAAACTTCTCCTATTATATATGGTCCTAAATGCTCTATAGATACTTTGCCTTTATTTTTTACTTTTACCCATAAATAATATTCACCATCTGGAACTTCGCTTAATGTCACATTTGTATCTTTCTCTGTTTGTTCATTTTCAACATTTTCCAATGTTTTAGGAGCATTAGCTGAAAATTCACTGTCAGAAGGTTCTTTATCTTCACTTTGATTCCATACATATTCAATTTCTTCTATATTATTTTCTAGTAAAGTTTTTGTCATTACATTTACTTCTATCGTTTTTTTAGGAGTTATACTACTTTTTGGTTTACCAAATAATACAACTGCATCTTCTGGCTTTCCAACATACTTTGCGTATCCAGCAGTAGTAACTTCATATACCCTTTTAGATTTTTTAAATGTAACAAAATACAAAGAGCCTTTTTCATAGTACTCTACTTCAGTTTGATCTGCTCCAGCATTATTTTTTAATGCTTTCACAAGTTCTTCACCTGTTACATCTCCATATCTATTTTTGTTTTTGGCTTGATTTGAAGCTAAATCTACTACTTTTAGTTCAGATTTAATTTCTGATTCTTCTTTAGCCGTTACAGTTGTTTCAACAATTCCATTATTTCCTGAAAGTGTTGTAATTGTAATTGTTGCGATTATTAATAACACAATTATTGTTATTACTAATGCAGCAAGTGTTATACCTTTTTTCCCTTTGAAATTTGGTGTTTTCATGGCTTGACCTCCTAAAAATTTTGTCTTTTTTTAACATGACTTCATTATAAGATATTTTTTTTTCTTTTTAAATACCTATAAATTCCATAAATTTTATAACACTTACGGATATTAATTTTCGTGCTTTTTTGACATTTGTGTATTTTTTATATTACACAAATTTTTCATTATTTATAAAATCTCTAGGGACATCAAGCTTTTACCCCAAAAAAATAAACTAGATTTCTCTAGTTTATTACATTTATTTTACAAAACCCATATAGATGCTGATTTCCCTTTAACTTTAAACATCCCAAAGCCTTCTTCATCAATAATTATTTTTTCTTCACAATTATTCAAAATGTCTGAAAAGCTCTTACCTACATGCTTTTTTCCTATATACATTCTTTTTTCTCCATCTCCTGCATTTGATATTACTACAGCTAGCGCAGAATTTATATGTTCTTCGTCTCCTTCTCTTGTCCATCCTATAAAGTTTGGATTGTCAAAATAATCAACTTGATTTCCATAGGCTCTTTCTTTTCTGAGTTTTATAAGAGTTTCTAGCTCTTTTAATGGCTTAATATTATTATGCGGAATTCCATATAAATCCCCGTAAAAAACGCATGGATATCCTTCATTGCGAAGTAAAATAATGCTGTATGCTGGTATTTTAAACCAACCGGTGATAAAACTTTCTAAACTTTGCTCTGGCTCGGTATCATGATTGTCAACAAAAGTGACTGCCAATGTTGGACTGTCTTTAACTAATGTCTTATTTAATATTTGAGATAAATCATAGTTTTCTTCTTTTGATGCGCTGTATAGATTATAGTGTAAAGGTACATCGAATAATGAAATATTTCCTTTAGTTTCTTCTATATATTTGTGTAATTTATTAATATCTGCAGACCAATATTCACCCACAGAAAATAAATTATCTTTTAATTCTGTTTTAATTCTATTTATAAAATTCCTATAAAACTTTGCGTCTATATGTTTTACAGCGTCTAGCCTAAATCCGTCAACTCCTGTTTCCTCAAGATACCATTTTGCCCATTTATAACATTCTTCTACTACTTCTTCATTTGTAAAATCTATATCTGCGCCCATCAAATAGTCAAAATTTCCAAATTCTTCATCAACTGAATCATCCCAGGTTTTATCTTTAAATTTAAAAATAGCATGTTCTCCAGTTTTATCATTATAATCTATTCCATGAAAATGTGTCCAATTCCACTCAAAATCTGAATATTTATGCTTTCTTCCTGGAAATGTGAATTTTGTTGCAACTCTTACTATCTCTTGATTTGATATCTCTTGATAATGATTTCCCCAATCTACTTTTGTTGCTGGTATTGTTTGTAACATATCTGCTCCCATTTTGTGATTTAAAACTATATCTGCATAACAATTAATTCCGTTTTCTTGTAATATTTTTATACATTTTAAATATTCATCTTTTGAACCATATTTTGTTTTTACACTACCTTTTTGGTCAAATTCTCCTAAATCATATAGGTCATATACTCCATAACCTACATCATCTTTTCCGCCTATTCCTTTATATGCTGGTGGTAGCCATAGAGCTGTGATGCCTATATCCGATAATGATTTAGCATTTTGACCCACAGTATTCCATAGATTTTGATTGCAGTTCATATACCATTCAAAATATTGCATAATCGTTCCATTTATTTTGTTCATTTTTTTACACATCCTTTGTTTTCTTTTAATAAAAGTATATCATTAAGGCAAAAAAATAGCAAGAATTACAATTAAATGTAAATCTTGCTATTTATATATTTTTGCTTTTTCTTATATTGATTAAGCTAAGATATCAGAAACAACTCCTGAACCTACTGTTCTACCACCTTCACGAATAGCGAATCTTAATCCTTTTTCGATAGCGATTGGTGTGATAAGTTCGATTGTCATTGTTACGTTATCTCCTGGCATAACCATTTCTGTTCCAGCTGCTAATTCAATAACACCAGTAACGTCTGTTGTTCTGAAATAGAATTGTGGTCTGTATCCATTGAAGAATGGTGTATGACGTCCACCTTCTTCTTTTGTTAATACATAAACTTCAGCTGTGAATTTTGTATGTGGATTGATACTTCCTGGTTTTGCAAGAACTTGACCTCTTTCAACGTCTTTTCTATCAATTCCTCTTAATAATGCTCCAGCATTGTCTCCAGCTTCTGCTGAATCTAATGATTTTCTGAACATTTCTAGTCCTGTTATAACTGTTTTCTTTCTTTCTGTAGATAATCCGATGATTTCTACTTCTTCACCAACTTTTACTTGACCTCTTTCAACTCTACCTGTAACAACTGTTCCACGTCCTGTAATTGTCATAACGTCTTCAATTGGCATTAAGAATGGTTGATCTACTGGTCTTTCTGGTGTTGGAATATAGCTATCAACTGCATCCATTAATTCTTTGATTGGTTTATATACATCATCATTAGGATCTGTTGAAGATGATTCTAATACATTTAATGAAGATCCTTTTATGATTGGAATTTCATCTCCTGGGAAACCATATTCTGATAATAGGTCTCTAACTTCCATTTCAACTAATTCTAATAATTCTGGATCGTCAACCATATCACATTTATTTAAATAAACTACGATATATTTAACTCCAACTTGTCTTGCTAATAAGATGTGCTCTCTTGTTTGAGGCATTGGTCCATCAGCTGCAGAAACAACTAATATTGCTCCATCCATTTGAGCTGCACCTGTGATCATGTTTTTAACATAGTCAGCGTGTCCTGGGCAGTCAACGTGTGCATAGTGTCTGTTTTCTGTTTCATATTCTACGTGAGCTGTGTTGATTGTGATTCCTCTTGCTTTTTCTTCTGGTGCTCCGTCGATTTGATCATATGCTGTGTATTGAGCCTTTCCTAATAATCCTAAATATTTTGTAATAGCTGCTGTTGTTGTTGTTTTTCCATGGTCTACGTGTCCAATAGTACCAATGTTAACGTGTGGCTTTGTTCTTTCAAACTTTGCTTTTGCCATTTTAAATTCCTCCTTTAATTTTTGCTAAAGTTACTTTTCCGTAACTTTTAGCTAATTTTATAATTTTAAATTTAATAACTTTGTTATTGCTTGCATTATATATTATTTTTATTAAAATTGCAAGTCTTTTTATTTTTATTTTGATAAGATGATTTTTTTACATCTCTGCATGCCTCCTAAACTTGCCTTTTAAAGCAAAATGTGATATAATTTAAGTATATAAATTATACATTAGGAGGAAAACAGTATGTTTAATGACATCAAATCGTATCACTCTCTTGACAAAATTGCCATTGAATTGATTGCAAGTTGTCTTAGCAGCCCTGATGATAAGAAGATTCAGGAAATTGCTGATACAATGGCAGTTAATTCTGGTGCATACTTAAGGAAATCCTTAAGAGCATATCAGAATGGTAAATTGTCAGAAGAGCAGCTTACCAGACTCTATGCCGCAGATGCTCTTTTAAAAGCCTCTGAAAAGCTTAGTCTGAAAATTTAACATTTTGTTTTCGAAGAGGGTGAAAAATCATTTCACTCTCTTTTTTATTTTAATAACATTTTATTCTGCATTATTTTTAGCTCTTGAACTAACAATTTGTTCATGAACTGATTTTGGAACTTCTTCATAATGAGATGGTTCCATAGAATATGTTCCTCTACCTTGTGTTTTAGAACGTAAGTCTGTTGCATATCCAAACATTTCTGATAGTGGTACAAAGCTTCTTATTTCTTCCATTCCATCAACTGCATCCATTCCTTCGATTCTACCACGTCTTGAGTTAATATCTCCAATAACATCTCCCATGTATTCTTCTGGAACTGTTACTTCAACTCTCATTATTGGCTCTAAGATAACTGATTTAGCTTGTTTACATCCTTCTTTGAAGGCCATAGAAGCTGCAATCTTGAAGGCCATTTCTGAAGAGTCAACTTCGTGGTATGATCCATCAACTAATGTAGCTTTGAAGTCTATAACTGGATATCCAGCTAAGATTCCACTTTCAGCAGCTTCTCTCATTCCTTGCTCAATTGGTTTAATATATTCCTTTGGAACAGCTCCACCAACAATTTTGCTTTCAAATTCGATTCCTTTTCCTGGCTCTAATGGTTCCATTTCAAACCAAACATCACCATATTGTCCTTTACCACCTGATTGACGGATAAATTTACCTTGAACTTTAACTTTATTTCTAATTGTTTCTTTGTAAGAAACTTGTGGTTTACCAACATTACATTCAACGTGGAATTCTCTTTTTAATCTGTCAACGATAATGTCTAAGTGTAATTCTCCCATTCCTGCAATGATTGTTTGACCTGTTTCTTGGTTTGTATATGCTTTGAATGTTGGATCTTCTTCAGCAAGTTTTGCTAAAGCAATTCCCATTTTTTCTTGAGCTGCTTTATCTTTTGGTTCAATAGCTATATCGATAACTGGCTCTGGGAATTCCATAGACTCTAAGATAACTGGATTGTTTGGATCACATAATGTATCTCCTGTTCCAACTTCTTTAAGTCCAACTGCAGCAGCTATATCTCCTGCATATACTTTGTCAATGTCTTCTCTGTGATTTGAGTGCATTTGAAGAATTCTTCCAATTCTTTCTTTTTTATCTTTACTTGAGTTTAATACAGTTGAACCTGAATCAAGTGTTCCTGAATAAACTCTAAAGAAACATAATTTTCCAACAAATGGGTCTGTAGCAATTTTAAATGCTAATGCTGCAAATGGTTCTGAATCTGAAGTTTTTCTTTCAACCTCATTTCCTTCCATGTCTACACCTTTTATATGAGCTATATCTAATGGTGATGGCATGAAATCTACAACTGCATTTAATAATTCCTGTACACCTTTGTTTTTGTATGAAGAGCCACATGTTACAGGTACTATAGCATTTGCTATTGTTCCTATTCTTAAACCTTTTTTGATTTCTTCTTCTGTTAGTTCTTCACCATCTAAGTATTTCATCATTAATTCTTCATCTTGTTCAGCTGCAGCTTCAATCATTTCTGCTCTAAATTTTTCTGCATCTGCTTTTAATTCTTCTGGAATTTCTTGTTCTTCTATTACTTTTCCTAAATCATCTTTATGAACAAATGCTTTCATTTTGATTAAGTCTACAATTCCTTGGAAATTGTCTTCTGCTCCAATTGGTAATTGAATTGGAACTGGATGAGCTCTTAATCTTGTTTTCATTTGCTCAACGCAAAGCATAAAGTTAGCTCCTGTGATATCCATTTTGTTTACATATACCATTCTTGGTACATTATATTTGTCAGCTTGTCTCCAAACTGTTTCTGTTTGTGGTTGAACTCCACCTTTTGCAGCTAAAACTGTAACTGCACCGTCAAGTACTTTAAGAGATCTTTGAACTTCTACTGTAAAGTCAACGTGTCCTGGTGTGTCGATTATATTTATTCTATGATCTTTCCAAAAAGCAGTTGTTGCAGCAGATGTTATTGTAATTCCTCTTTCTTGTTCTTGTTCCATCCAGTCCATTGTAGCAGCACCTTCATGTACTTCTCCAATTTTGTGTGTTTTACCTGTATAGAAAAGAATTCTTTCAGTTGTTGTAGTTTTTCCTGCATCTATGTGAGCCATTATTCCTATATTTCTTGTTCTTTCTAATGGACATTGTCTACCTGCCATTTATTTCTTCCTCCTTTTCTGTTTATCATCTGTAAAATGAAGCAAATTGAGTAGATTACGCATTTTTGAAAGTTGTTACAAGCTGAAGGCGTACAAGTTGTACGTCGAAGTTTGTGACATCTGTCGAAAATGGGCAAGATGCTTAATTTTATTCATTTTACTAGAATCTGTAATGAGCAAAAGCTTTATTAGCTTCAGCCATTTTATGAGTATCTTCTTTCTTCTTGAATGCTCCACCGTTTCCGTTAACAGCATCAATTATTTCACCTGCTAATTTTTCAGCCATTGTTTTTTCATGTCTTTTTCTAGCATATGTTACTAACCATCTTAATCCTAGAGTTTGTCTTCTTTCTGGTCTTATTTCTAATGGAACTTGGTATGTTGCTCCACCTACTCTTCTTGCTTTAACTTCTAGTACTGGCATTATGTTTTCAAGTGCTGTTTCAAATACTCCTAGTGGATCTTTTTGCTCTTTTTCTTTTATGATGTCAAACGCATCATAAACTATTTCTTGAGCTATTGATTTTTTACCATCTAACATTATGTTGTTTACTAATTTTGTAACAACTTTGCTATTATATATTGGATCTGGTAATACATCTCTTTTTGCTATAAATCCTCTTCTTGGCACTATTCTTCACTCCTTTCTTATGAAACTTTTCGTTTCAGATAGATATCTATTTTAGATATCAAAGTTACTCTGATAGGCTTTGCCTACCCGTATAGTGTTTATATATTTCTAAATTTAAGTACCTCTTAAATTAGTAAGATACAAACGCTATTATTCTTCGTTCTATTCTTGTAGCTATTAAAATGAAGCAAATTAGGTATATTGCTATGCAAAATTTTATAAAAAACCTGAGCGTACTTAAGGTACGTGAGGATATTGAATAAAATTTTAACGACGCAAGATGCCTGATTTCATTCATTTTACTTCTTTGGTTTTTTAGCTCCATACTTAGAACGTCCTTGCATTCTGTCTTTAACCCCTGCTGTATCTAATGTTCCTCTAATAATGTGGTATCTTACACCTGGAAGGTCTTTTACTCTTCCTCCTCTTATTAAAACAACACTGTGTTCTTGTAGGTTATGTCCTATACCTGGGATATAAGATGTAACTTCATAACCATTTGAAAGTCTAACCCTAGCAACTTTTCTTAAAGCTGAGTTTGGCTTTTTAGGTGTTACCGTTTTAACTACTGTACAAACTCCTCTTTTTTGTGGAGATCTTGCATTAGTTTGTCTTTTATTTTTTGAGTTATATCCATGTTGAAGAGCTGGTGCAGTTGATTTTGTAACTCCTGTTTTTCTTCCTTTTCTTACTAATTGATTAATTGTTGGCACTTAAATTTCACCTCCTGTATTTATATTTTTAATAATTAAAACCGCTACGGAAATAACTGTTTTCTAGTTTTTTCCATAACGGTTATATTTTATCATGTTTTTATTAATCTGTCAACGTTTTTTGTA
>FLNV01001620.1_pt1 | contig 33520 bp, 47 predicted proteins | sample 1140351 | NCBI WGS metagenome assembly FLNV01 (sample SAMEA3878207, study PRJEB12797) | bioreactor metagenome | biome: Moose rumen | place: Sweden | collected 2011-10
GGCTTCTGGAAATGCAGCCCGCGCAGCACGCCCTTCATCGACTGCGACTCGTTGTCCTGCACGAAGTTCATCTCCAAGCCATGCTCGGCGAAACGCTGTTTGTTGTAGCTCTCGAAGAAATAGCCGCGCTCGTCCAAAAACACGTCCGGCTTGATGACCAAAAGGTCTTTTATCTTAGTTTCGATGATGTCCATTGTGATTAAAGGTGTACACATTCATTATACGCCGCCGCCGCCGCCTCCATGATGCCTTCCGACATGGTGGGGTGGGGGAACACGGCACGGATGATGTCCTCGCCTTTGGCACCGAGTTCGCGGCAAAGCACCGCCGAAGCCACCATCTCGGTTACGTTGTCGCCGACCATGTGGCAGCCGAGCCAGTCGCCGGTCTTGGCATCGAAGACGACCTTGATGAAACCGTCGCGGTTGCCGGCAGCCGTGGCCTTGCCCGACGCGGTGAAGGGGAACTTGCCGACCTTCACCTCATAGCCCGCAGCGATGGCCTTGGCCTCGCTCAGGCCGACGCTGGCGACTTCGGGTGTGGTGTAGGTGCAGCCGGGGATGTTGTTGTAGTTCAGTGGTTTGGGATTGAGGCCGCAGAGCTTCTCCACGCAGATGATGGCCTCGTGGTCGGCTTTGTGGGCCAAGGCGGGTCCATGCACGATGTCGCCGATGGCATAGACGCCCGCCACGTTGGTGCGGTACCATTCGTCGACGTTGACCTTGCCGCGCTCGGTGGTGATGCCAAGTTCCTCAAGGCCGAGGTTGTCGATGTTGGTCTGCACACCCACCGCGCTGAGCACGATGTCGGCCTCCACGGTCTTCTCGCCCTTCTTGGTGCTGATGGTACACACGCACTTCTCGCCCGTGGTATCGACATGCGTCACCGAGGCTTCGGTCATCACGTTCATCTTCAGCTTCTTGAAGGCGCGTTCCACTTGCTTCGAGACTTCCTCGTCCTCGTTGGGGACCACGTTGGGCAAAAACTCCACCAAGGTGACCTTCACGCCCATCGAGGTGAAGAAGAAGGCGAACTCCGAGCCGATGGCGCCCGAGCCGACCACCACCATGCTCTCAGGCAGCTTGTCCAAAACCAAGGCCTGGCGGTAGCCGATGATTTTCTTGCCGTCGATGGGCAGGGCGGGTAGCTCGCGCACGCGCGAACCTGTGGCGAGGATGATGTCGTCGGCCTCGTAAAGGGTCTTGTTGCCTTCGGCGTCGGTCACCTCCACCTGCTTGTCGGCGGTCAGTTTGCCGTAGCCGGCGATGACTTCCACATTGTTCTTCTTGAAGAGGTATTGCACGCCCTTGCTCATGGTGTCGGCCACGCCGCGACTGCGGGCCACCACGGCTTCCATGTCGGGCCGTGCTTCGCCTTCCACTTTGATGCCGTAGCTTTCGGCGTGATTGATATAGGTATAGACTTGTGCGCTTTTCAGCAACGCTTTGGTCGGGATGCAGCCCCAGTTGAGGCAGATGCCGCCCACTTCGGCCTTCTCGACGACGGCCACTTTCTTGCCCAATTGCGATGCTCTGATGGCAGCCACATAGCCCCCGGGGCCGCTGCCGATGACGATGATGTCGTATTTCATAGTTCAGGGATTTAAGGATTCGAGGATTTAGAATTTAAAGATTTAAGATTTAAAGATTTGGGTGCGGTAGGCTTCCCATCTCTTTGAAAGCGCGAAATTACGAAAAATTCCGCAATCGGCAACCGATGAATCAATTTACCAATCATTCCGGGCGAAATCCACCCGTTTTCTATGGAATTTCGTCCGAGACATCCTCGTTCTTGCCCTCGTTGTCGGACTCGTCCACAGGGCTGGCAGAGGCTTGTTTCTTTCCTTTCTTTTCGCTAATCTTCTGGATGACTTTGGCCAAAAGCGCCCAAAGCACAAAGAACGCCACCACGCCGACGGCCCAAACGACAATCAATTCAGTAACCATAGTATGCTGTTTTGTTGGGGCGCAAAATTACGAAAATAAAGCGCATTATATTAATAGGTGTGAAAAATAAAACAAAAACTCTTTTTCCCGTCGCCGCTTGCACATTTCGGAAAAAGCCCTATATTTGCCCCATCATTTCATAACCGAGCAATCATGAATTACGATGCAAATCCGATCCACACCCTTTACGACAACGAGACTTTGAAACATCTTATCGAGGTCGTCATAGAGAACAACGACTCGACGTCGGGCACAACCTTCCTCAACCTGTGCAACCAAATCCGCCAGCAGGCCATCCGCGACCGCGCCCTTGCCGACCTGGAAAACACGGTCTACTCCAGCCAGGAACTCGCCCCCGAGGAGCAAGTGCGCGTGAGCCGGTTCCTTTGGGAACTCATCTGGGAACACAAGGTGTTCTTGCTCTTCGGACGCAGTCCGCTGCTCGGCTTGAGCAACGGCGAGGACCGTTTCGTGAAATATTGAGGCGCCATCACATGGCCAAAAGGCGTCCTTTTCGGCGAAAACGCGCCGAAAAAGACGCTTTTTTCATGCGAAGGCAGAAGTTTTCAACATGTTTAAAGCATTGAAAAACAGCACATTGATTAAAATTATCAACAAAATATCCAAATATTTTCAAAAAAATGCGCGGCGTATTGAAAAAAGTCGTACTTTTGCACCCGCTGAATTGAAAGAGGGCTTGCCCTTGAAAATGATATAGTTAGGAACCTGATAAGTTTAAACGTGATAGGTTTCTACACGATGTGACGGGAAAGTCAAGCGTCTAAGTCGCACCGTGGGTTTATAGACTTCTAAGCCGTTGGGCTTATTGTGTTCCCTGACTACATCTCGCAAAGAGCAATCCTCGGCCAGTTTGGCAAGAGATAGTAAATAATTCCTAATCAACGGATTAAACAACTAACACATTAACCTAACAAATTAAAAATGCCGACTATTCAACAATTAGTGCGCAAAGGGCGCAAGAAATTGATCGACAAGAGCAAGTCGCCTGCATTGGATGCCAGTCCGCAACGTCGCGGTGTATGTGTGCGTGTCTACACGACGACCCCCAAGAAGCCTAACTCAGCAATGCGTAAGGTCGCCAGGGTCCGCCTGACCAACCAAAAGGAGGTCAACGCCTACATCCCCGGTGAGGGCCACAACCTGCAGGAGCACTCTATCGTCATGATCAGAGGTGGTCGTGTCAAGGATCTGCCGGGCGTGCGTTATCACATCATCCGTGGTGCATTGGACACCTCGGGCGTTGAAGGCCGCCGCCAACGCAGGTCGAAGTATGGCGCTAAACGACCCAAACAAGCCGCAAAGAAATAACGATTAGTCAAAAAAAGAAAGACTTACAGACATGAGAAAAGCTAAACCAAAGAAGAGAATTATCCTTCCCGACCCGAAGTACGGCGATGTGCAGGTCACGAAGTTCGTGAACAACATCATGCTTGAGGGTAAGAAGAATTTGGCTTATCAGATTTTCTACGAAGCAATGGACATCGTTGAAAGTAAGCTCAACGAAAATCCGGTTGAGGTGTGGAAGAAGGCCCTGGCCAACGTTACCCCTCAAGTGGAAGTAAGAAGCCGTCGTATCGGTGGTGCCACCTTCCAGATTCCTTCAGAGATCCGTCCCTCGCGCAAGCAGAGCATCGGAATGAAGAACCTGATCGGTTACGCCCGCAAACGTCACGAGAAATCGATGGCCCTGAAGCTCGCTTCGGAAATCATGGCAGCTTACAAGGAAGAAGGTTCTGCATTCAAGAAGAAAGAAGAAATCCACAGAATGGCAGATGCCAACAAGGCATTCTCGCATTTCAGATTCTAATAGGAGAGAAGGAATTATGCAAAACGGACAGGAAAATATGGTGAATCCGCTCAGCCTCACGCGTAACATCGGCATCATGGCACACATCGACGCCGGCAAGACGACGACGACCGAGCGTATCCTGTATTACACTGGCCGTAGCCATAAGATAGGTGAAGTCCACGACGGCGCCGCCACCATGGATTGGATGGTACAGGAGCAAGAACGTGGCATCACCATCACCTCTGCTGCAACCACGGTGTTCTGGCACCTCAACAACGAGGCCTACAAGATCAACATCATCGACACGCCCGGCCATGTCGACTTCACCGTAGAGGTGGAACGCTCGCTGCGCGTGCTGGATGGCGCCATCGCCATCTTCTGCGCCGTCGGTGGTGTCGAGCCCCAGTCGGAAACCGTGTGGCACCAAGCCAACAAGTACAACGTCCCGCGTATCTGCTACGTCAACAAGATGGACCGCGCAGGCGCCGATTTCTTTAAGGTGATGGACCAAATCCGAGAAAGGCTTCATGCCAACCCGGTGGCCGTCCAGCTGCCCATCGGCGCCGAAGACGATTTCGTCGGCGTGGTCGACCTGCTGAGAAACAAGGCGTACGCTTGGGAAGAAGAAGACAACGGCTCGGTCTTCGACGAGATCGAAATCCCCGACGACATGAAGGACATGGTGGCGGACTACCGCACCCGCCTCATCGAAGGGGCCGTCGAAGACGACGAACAGTTGTTCGAGAAATACATGGAAGACCCCGACAGCATCACCGAAGCCGAACTCATCGGCCAGATCCGCAAGGCTACGCTTGACCTCCGCATCTGCCCCGTGTTGTGCGGCTCGTCGTTCAAGAACAAGGCCGTGCAGCCCCTGCTTGACGCCATTGTCAACTACCTGCCCAGCCCCTTGGATATCGACCATGTGAAGGGCGTCAACCCCAAGACCGAACAAGAGGAAGTGCGCAAGGCCGACCCCAAGGAGCCTTTCTGCGCCTTGGCGTTCAAGATTGCCACCGACCCCTTCGTAGGCCGTCTCTGCTTCTTCCGCGTCTATTCCGGTACGTTGAAAGCCGGCGACATGGTGCTCAACGTGTCGACGGGCAAGCGCGAACGCATCGCCAAGATCGTTCAGATGCATGCCAACAAGCAAACCCCGTTGGATGAAATCTCGGCCGGCGACATCGGTGCCGCCATCGGGTTCAAGCTCATCCGCACGGGCGACACGCTGGCCGTTGAGAACAAGCCATTGGTGCTCGAGAACATCAAGTTCCCCGAGCCGGTGGTCAACATCGCCATCGAACCCAAGGTTACAGCAGACCTCGACAAGCTCGATCAGTCCTTGGCCAAATTGGTCGAGGAGGATCCGACGCTGTTCGTACACACCGATGAAAATTCGGGCCAGACCATATTGGCAGGTATGGGCGAATTGCACCTCGATATCATATTGGACCGCTTGAAGAGAGAGTTTGGCGTCGAAGTCAACTCCGGTCGTCCACAGGTCGCATACAAGGAAGCCTTTACTCAAACAATTCAGCATCGAGAAGTCTATAAAAAGCAGACCGGTGGGAAGGGTAAGTTTGCCGATATCGAGTTCACAATGGGTCCGGCCGACGACGGCGTGCAAGGATTGCAGTTTGTCGACGAAGTGAAGGGTGGCGTCATCCCTCGCGAGTTCATCCAAGCCACCGAGAAGGGCTTCAGGGGTGCCATGTCCAACGGCGTGTTGGCAGGCTTCCCCGTCGAGAGCCTCAAGGTGACCCTGACCGACGGCTCGTTCCATCCGGTCGACAGCGACGCCCTCTCGTTCGAGAGTGCGGCGCACATCGCCTTCAAGGAGGCCGGACTCAAAGCCGGCGCCGTGCTGATGGAACCTGTCATGAGAGTAGAAATCCATTGCCCCGACGAGTACTTAGGTGATGTCACGGGCGATTTGAACAAAAAGAGATCAATATTGCGCGAAGTCATTGCAGACATTGGTTTTCAGGTGGTCAAGGCCGACGTGCCGCTGGCTGAGATGTTCGGTTACATCACGCAGCTGCGCTCGATGTCGTCGGGCCGTGCCAACTTCAACATGGAGCTGAGCCACTACGCCCCCGTCCCCGAAGCCATTGCCGATGTGGTGATCAAGAAGGCAAAAGGACTATTATTCATTTAAGCAAACAATCCAATAAACAGTAATATTGTGAGCCAGAGAATTAGAATTAAACTGAAGTCGCACGATCACAACTTGGTTGACAAGTCGGCCGAGAAGATCGTAAAAACCATCAAGTCGACTGGAGCTGTCGTCAGCGGTCCCATCCCGTTGCCGACCAACAAGAAAATCTTCACGGTTCTGCGTTCGACCTTCGTCCACAAGAAATCGAGAGAGCAGTTCGAGCTTTCGACCTACAAGCGTTTGCTCGACATCTACAACTCGACTTCGCAGACGATTGACGCGCTGATGAAGCTGGAGCTCCCCAGCGGTGTTGAAGTAGAAATCAAACTGTAAAATTAAACCTATCTAGTACAACAAATTAAAAAGCTAAAGTAGCATGTCAGGATTACTAGGAAAAAAGATTGGGATGACGAGCATCTATGACGACGCCGGAAAGGCGATCCCCGTCACTGTCATCGAGGCAGGCCCGTGCGTAGTCACCCAAGTCAGAACGATTGAGAAAGACGGTTACAGCGCCATCCAGTTAGGTTTCGACGAGAAGAAGGTGAAAAACACCTCGAAGGCCGAGCAAGGTCACTTTGCCAAGGCCGGCACGACTCCTAAGAAACTGGTGCGCGAGTTTTCGCGTTTCGAAGAAGGCCACAGAAAACAATTGGGCGAAACGCTCACCGTCGACGTGTTCATGGAAGGCGAGTTTGTCGATGTCAGCGGCATCAGCAAAGGCAAAGGCTTCCAGGGCGTGGTGAAACGCCATCATTTCAATGGCGTTGGACAAGCAACTCACGGTCAGCACAACCGTTTGAGGAAACCCGGTTCCATCGGCGCTTGCGCCTATCCTTCGAGAGTGTTCAAGGGACTGCGCATGGCCGGTCAAATGGGTAACAAGAAAGTGAAGGTGACGAACCTCCAGATCATGAAGATCGTCCCCGAGAAGAATTTGATAGTGGTGAAGGGCGCCGTTCCGGGCCATAACAATGGATACTTAAAGATTGAGAGATGGAGTTAACAGTTTATAACATCAAAGGCGAAGATACTGGCCGCAAGGTTCAGCTGAACGACGACATTTACGGCATCGAGCCGAACGAGCATGTCATGTATCTGGCAGTGAGACAATACCTTGCCGACCAACGCCAAGGCACTCACAAATCAAAGGAACGCAGCGAACTCTCCGGCAGCACGCGCAAGCTCTTCCGTCAGAAGGGCACGGGCGGCGCACGCCGTGGCGACATCAACTCGCCCCTGCTGAGAGGCGGTGCCCGCGTGTTCGGCCCCAAGCCGCGCGACTACCGTTTCAAGCTGAACAAGAAAGTCAAGGTGCTGGCCCGCAAGTCGGCCCTGTCGACCAAAGTCAATGACGGCGCCATCAAGGTGGTCGAAGACTTCACCTTCGACGCCATCAAGACGAAGCAGATGGTCGGAGTGCTCGACACCTTCAAGGTGAACGGCAACCGCAACCTCTTCGTGTTTGCCGAGCCCAACAAGAACGTGGTGCTGAGTGCCCGCAACATCCAGCGCACCGAGGTCATGGAGGCCCGCAACTTGAGTACTTATGATATTCTGAAGGCCAAGAACATCTTCCTCACCGAAAGCGCTCTCCAGCCTATCGTGGAAGTCTTGAACAGAGAGTTTTAACCTTTAAAAAGCACTAGAGATGATTATCATAAAGAAACCCGTCATTACTGAAAAGATGACCGCTATCAGCGAGAAGCTGAACAGGTTCGCATTCATCGTTGACAAGAACGCCAACAAATACCAGATCAAGGACGCCGTCGAAAAGCTCTACGATGTGAAGGTGGTCGCCGTCAACACGATGAACTATGCAGGAAAAAAGAAGTCACGCTACACGAAGTCTGGCGCCATCACAGGCAGGACTGTCGCTTTCAAGAAAGCTATCGTGACGTTGAGAGAAGGTGATACAATTGACTTTTTTAGCAATATCTGAACATGGCTTTAAAGAAATATAAACCTACGACACCAGGTCAGCGCTTCAAGGTGATTAGCGCATTTGACGAGATCACGACCGACAAACCCGAGAAGTCGCTCTTGAGACCCAAGAAGAGCACGGGTGGCCGTAATTCAAGTGGTGAAATGACCGTGCGCTACAGAGGCGGCGGCCATAAGAGAATGTACAGAGTCATCGACTTCAAGCGCGACAAGGATGGTATCCCGGGCGTTGTGAAGACCATCGAATATGACCCGAATCGTACCGCCCGCATCGCCCTTGTGTTCTACAAGGACGGCGAGAAGCGTTACATCATCGCCCCCGCCGGCCTGAAGGTCGGCCAGGAGATCCTCTCCGGCAAGGGCATCCAACCCAACGTGGGCAACACGCTCTACCTGAGCGAGATTCCCTTCGGTACCATCATCCACAACATCGAGCTTCGTCCTGGCCAAGGCGCCAAGATGGCCCGCAGCGCCGGCAGCTATGCCCAACTGATGAGCCGCGACGGCAAGTACGCCATCCTGCGTATGCCCTCAGGCGAGACCCGTATGATCCTCCAGACTTGCAAGGCCACCATCGGCAGCGTCAGCAACGCCGACCATAACCTTGAGAAGTCGGGCAAGGCAGGCCGCAGCCGCTGGCTCGGTCGTCGCCCCCACAACCGTGGCGTTGTCATGAACCCGGTCGACCACCCGATGGGTGGTGGCGAAGGTCGCGCCTCAGGCGGTCACCCGCGCTCACGCAAGGGCTTGCCGGCAAAGGGCTACAAGACCCGCTCGCCAAAGGCCGCCTCGAACAAGTATATCATCGACAGAAGAAAGAAGTAATTTAATCAGGAAAATCGCATAACACTATGAGCAGATCATTAAAGAAAGGACCGTACATCCACTACAAACTCCAGAAGAGAGTGATGGAAAACGTCGAAAGCGGCAAGAAGACCGTTATCAAGACATGGTCGAGAGCATCGATGATTTCTCCTGATTTCGTCGGTCAGACGATCGCCGTGCACAATGGCAACAAGTTCATCCCGGTCTACGTGACGGAGAACATGGTGGGCCACAAGCTTGGCGAGTTCGCCCCGACCCGAATCTTCAGAGGTCATGCCGGTAGTAAAGATAAAGGTAACAAGTAAAAACACAGGAAACAATGGGAGCAAGAAAACACAAAAGAGCTGAGGCTTTGAAAGAAGCCCGCAAGAATGTCGCCATCGCTCGCTTGAACGACACGCCGACATCCCCTTACAAGATGCGCCTTGTGGCCGACATGATCAGAGGCCAAAAGGTTGAGCTTGCATTGCACTCCTTGCAATATTCGACCAAGGATGCTGCGAAGCCGGTCTACAAGCTGCTTCGTTCAGCAATCGCCAACTGGGAAGCCAAGAACGAAGGGAAGCGCGTCGAGGACAGCAACCTCTACGTGAAGGAGATCTGGGTCGACGAAGGCCGCACGCTGAAGCGTATCCAGCCCGCCCCTCACGGACGTGCGTTCCACATCCGCAAACGTTCTAATCACGTCACGATAATTGTGGACAGCAGAATTGCTAACGAAGAATAATTGGAGAACAAAAAGAGTTTAAATAATGGGACAAAAAACTAATCCTATAGGTCTTAGATTGGGAATCATCAGAGGATGGGATTCCAATTGGTATGGCGGAAAAGACTTTTCGGCCAAGCTCGTCGAGGACGACAAGATTCGTAAGTATCTGAACGCCCGTCTCGGCAAGGCCGGCATCTCAAAGATCGCCATCGAACGTTCCTTGAAGTATGTCACTGTCACCATCTTCACGTCCCGGCCGGGCACGATCATCGGCAAGGGCGGCGAGGAAGTCGACAAGCTGAAGAAAGAACTGGTGAAGCTCACCGGCAAGGAAATCCAAATCAACATCAACGAGATCAAGAGACCTGAGCTTGACGCCTACATCGTGGCCAGCACCATCGCCAAGCAGATTGAAGGCCGCGTGTCGTATCGCCGCGCCATCAAGACCGCTTCGTTCAGCACCATGAGAATGGGTGCCGAAGGCATCAAGATCTTGATTTCGGGTCGCGTCGGAGGTGCCGAAATCGCACGTTCCGAATCCTACAAGGAAGGCCGTATCCCGCTGCACACGCTGCGCGCCGACATCGACTACTCCTTGGTCGAAGCCCATACCTCATACGGACGTCTCGGCGTCAAGGTGTGGATCTGCAAAGGTGAAATCTATGGCAAGCCCGAACTGGTCCCCACAACCGTCAGCGCTCCTCAGAAGAAGCAAGGCGGCGCCCCGCGTCCCGCAGGCCGTGGCCCCCGTCGTGGCGAAGGCAAACGTAAATGATCGTGTTAATCTTTAAAAGTTGACTGAATATGTTACAACCTAAAAGACAAAAATACAGAAGGCCACAGAAAGGCAAGATGAAGGGCAACGCGCACCGCGGCCACGAGCTTGCTTTCGGCTCTTTTGGAATCAAGACACTGGAAGAGGCCCTGATTACTGCCCGTCAGATCGAGGCCGCCCGTCAGGCCGTCACCCGTTACATGAAGCGTGAAGGCCAAATCTGGATCCGCATCTTCCCCGACAAACCCATCACCAAGAAGCCTTTGGACGTCCGTATGGGTAAAGGTAAGGGCGATCCCGAATACTTTGTAGCTCGTGTCACCCCGGGTCACATGCTATTCGAGGCCGAAGGCGTGCCGTTGGCCGTCGCCAAGGAGGCACTCCGCTTGGCCGCCCAAAAGCTGCCCGTCACCACGAAGTTTGTTGTTAGAAGAGATTACGTCGAATAATTTGGAGGATAATACACAATGAAAAAGCAAGAAGCAATCAGAGAGATGAGCACGCCCGACCTGAACGACCGTTTGGAGCAGGCCCGCGAACAGTTGGTGAAGATGAGACTCAACCACGCCGTTTCGCCGCTCGACAATCCCAACCAGATCCGTGAAACTCGCAAGAACATTGCCCGTTATCTGACTGAATTGAGAAGACGTGAACTTGAAGGAAATAAATAATTAAACGACGCAGATACAATGGAAAGAAACCTCAGAAAAGAAAGAATCGGCGTGGTCGTCAGCAACAAGATGCAGAAATCCATCGTCGTGGAGATCGAGCGCCGTGAGAAACACCCGATCTACGGGAAGTTCATCAAGAAGACGAACCGTTTTATGGCTCATGACGAGAAAGAGGAATGCAACATCGGCGACACCGTGCGCATCATGGAAACCCGTCCGCTGAGCAAGAGAAAACATTGGAGACTAGTAGAAATTATCGAAAGGGCTAAGTAAAATGATACAACAGGAAACCAGACTCGCAGTAGCTGACAATAGCGGTGCAAAGGAAGTCCTCTGCATCAGAGTGTTGGGCGGCACCAAGAAACGTTACGCCCACACGGGCGACATCATCGTCGTCACCGTGAAAAGCGCCATCCCGAGCGGCAATGTCAAGAAAGGCACCGTCTCGAAGGCAGTCGTAGTCCGAACCAAGAAGGAGACCCGCCGTCCCGACGGCTCCTACATCCGCTTCGATGACAATGCTTGCGTGCTGCTGAACCAAGCCGGCGAACTCGTCGGTACCCGTATCTTCGGGCCAGTGGCAAGAGAGTTGCGTGAAAAGCAGTTCATGAAAATAGTTTCGCTCGCTCCAGAAGTGCTTTAATCAACATCAAAAAAACTGAAAGAAATGAGCAAATTACATGTAAAGAAAGGCGACACCGTATTAGTCCTTTCAGGCAACGACAAAGGCAAGCAAGGCAAGGTGATGCGCGTGGACGTGAAGAAGAACAGAGCCATCGTCGAAGGCGTCAGGATCATCTCCAAGCACACCCGCCCCAACACCGAGCACCCCCAAGGCGGCATCATCAAGCAGGAAGCCCCTATCCACATCTCCAACCTCATGGTGGTCGACAAGACCGGCAAACCCTCGAGGATTGGGCGTAAGAAAGACGAAAACGGCAAATTGGTCCGTTATTCAAAGAAAACAGGTGAAATCATTAAGTAACTATGAACTATCAACCCAGACTTAGAGGACAATACAAGAGTGAAATCGTGCCTGCATTGATGGAAGAATTCCACTACAAGAGCGTGATGCAGGTTCCACGGCTTCTGAAAATTTCACTCAATCAGGGCATCGGCGCAGCTTTGGCCGATAAGAAACTGATCGACGTCGGTGTGGAGGAGATGTCCGCCATCACCGGCCAGAAAGCCGTTCCGACCATTTCAAAGCACGACGTCAGCAACTTCAAGCTGCGCCGTGGCAACCCGATCGGCGTCCACGTCACGCTGCGCGGCGACAAGATGTACGAGTTTCTCGAACGCTTGGTCTGCGTGGCCCTCCCGCGTGTCCGCGACTTCAGGGGTATCAGCGACAAAGGCTTCGACGGCCGTGGCAACTACAGCTTCGGCATCACCGAACAGATCATCTTCCCCGAAATCGACATCGAGAAGGTCGTGAAGATGAACGGTATGAACATCACCTTCGTCACCTCAGCCAAGACCGACCAAGAGGCATTGGCTTTGTTGAAACATTTTGGTCTTCCCTTTAAAAATCAAAACAAGTAAACTATGGCTAAAGAATCAATGAAAGCGCGTGAGCGCAAGAGAGCAAAGATGGTCGCGAAGTATGCTGAGAAACGCGCAGCCCTCAAGGCTGCCGGCGATTACGAAGGCCTGCAGAAACTGCCGAAGAACTCGAGCCCCGTCCGCCTGCACAACCGTTGCAAGCTCAGCGGCCGCCCGAAAGGCTACATGCGTCAGTTTGGCATTTCGCGTATCGATTTCCGTGAGATGGCCCTCAAGGGACTCATCCCGGGCGTTAAGAAAGCTAGTTGGTAAACATTTAAGATTAAGTGAAAGATGAATACAGACCCTATAGCAGATTATCTGACTCGCATCCGCAATGCGAACAATGCCAAGCATAGAATCGTTGAAATCCCCGCTTCGAACATGAAGAAGGCCATCACGAAGATCCTCTTCGAGAAAGGCTACATCCTCAACTACAAGTTCGAGGAAGGCGAAAAGAAATCGCAGAATGTCATCAAGATCGCCTTGAAGTACCATCCTGTGACCAAGCTGCCGGCCATCACGACCATCGACCGCGTCTCGCGCCCTGGCCTGAGAAGGTATGCCGACAGTGAGAACCTGCCGCGTGTGATGAACGGCCTCGGCATCGCCATCATCTCCACCTCGCAGGGTGTGATGACCGACAAGGAAGCCCGCAAGCTCCACATCGGCGGTGAAGTGATTTGTTACGTTAGCTAAAAGAATAGGAGATAGAAAAACATGTCAAGAATTGGTAAATTGCCTATCGCCATCCCCGCTGGCGTAACGGTCGACATCAAGGACGATGTCATCACGGTTAAAGGTAAGTTAGGTGAACTTTCGCAGAAGTTCTACGACCACGTCATCATCGACATCGAAGGCGACGAGATCCACGTGAAGCGCAACGAGGCCGCCATCGAGCCCGACGCCAAGCACGGACTCTATCGCGCCCTCATCGCCAACATGGTCAAAGGCGTCAGCGAAGGCTTCGAGACGGTGCAGGAATTTGTCGGCGTCGGCTACAAGGCCGAGGCCAAGGGACAGATTCTCGAAATGGCACTGGGCTACTCCCACAACATCTTCATGGAGATGCCTCCGGAGATTAAGATCGAGACCATCAACGAAAGAGGTAAGAACCCCATTCTGAAGATGCGCTCGTACGACAAACAACTTCTTGGTCAGGTGGCCGCAAAGATCCGCTCGTTGCGTAAGCCTGAACCTTATAAGGGTAAGGGTATCAAGTTCGAAGGCGAAGTCCTGAGACGCAAGGCTGGCAAGTCAGCTGGTAAGTAATCGTTAATACCTCAGTAAAGAAAGTAACAAAATGGCTAAAACTAAAGAAGAGAGAAGACAGTTCATCAAGAAGAGCATCAGGAAGAAGATTTCTGGTACCGCACAGCGTCCGCGCATGTCTGTCTTCAGAAGCAACAAGCAAATCTATGTGCAGCTGATTGACGACGAGGTCGGCAAGACCTTGGCTGCCGCCAGTTCCCGCGAGAACGGCATCGAAAACGAGAAGATCACGAAGACCGAACAAGCCGCCAAGGTGGGCGCCCTCATCGCCGAAAAGGCCAAGGCCGCCGGCATCGAGACGGTCGTGTTCGATCGCAATGGTTATTTGTATCACGGTAGAGTGAAGTCGTTAGCCGACGCAGCTCGTAATGGAGGATTAAAATTCTAATTGTCATGGCAGAAGTTAATGTAAAAAGAGTAAAGTCTAGCGAAATCGAGTTCAAGGAACGCCTCGTTAGCATCAACCGCGTCACCAAGGTGACCAAAGGTGGACGCACTTTCACTTTCGCAGCACTGGTTGTCGTCGGCAATGAGAACGGCGTCGTCGGTTACGGCCTCGGCAAGGCCAAGGAAGCCACTGCCGCCATCCAGAAGGGCGTCGATGACGCCAAGAAGAACCTCGTCAAGGTTCCCGTGCTGAACGGCACGCTGCCTCACGAGCAATACGGCAAGTATAGCGGTGCCTACGTTTTCATCCAGCCCGCCACGCCCGGTACCGGCGTCATCGCCGGCGGTGCCATGCGTGCCGTGCTCGAAAGCGTGGGTGTGAAGAACGTGTTGGCCAAGTCGAAAGGCTCGTCGAACCCTCACTCCGTCGTGAAGGCCACTTTCGACGCCCTGACCAGAATGCGCGATGCCTACACCGTCGCACAATTGAGAGGTGTGGATTTGGAGACTGTGTTTAACGGATAAAACTTTTGAAAGATGAAAAAAGTAAGAATCACCCAAGTCAGAAGTGGTATCGGAAGACCACAAGATCAAAAGGACACTTTGAAGTCGCTCAAGCTGAGGAAGATGAACCAATCTGCCGAGGTCGACATGGACGACCCCGTCAAGGCCGGCATGGTGAAAAAGGTAGCCCATCTCCTCAAGATCGAAGAAATCTAATTGTTGAACTTATCAAATCTACATTATCATGGATTTAAGTAATCTCAAACCAGCAAAAGGTTCTACAAAGGAAAAGAAAAGATTAGGCCGTGGCCAAGGCTCGGGAAGAGGCGGCACGTCGACACGCGGTCACAAGGGCGCTCAAGCCCGCTCCGGCGCGAAGCGTAAGGTCGGCTTCCAAGGCGGCCAGATGCCTCTGCAGCGTTTGGTACCCAAGTTCGGCTTCACCAACATGAACCGCGTTGAGTATTGCCCGGTCAACCTCTCCACTTTGCAGAAGCTCGCTGACAAAGGCATTACGGTGATCACTCCCGAAGTGCTTGTCGAAAACAGAATCACCCACAAGAAGGAACTCGTCAAGATCCTGGCCAAGGGTGAATTGACTGCAAAACTGGAAGTTAGGGCTCACGCTTATTCCGCCAAGGCCAAGGAGATGATCGAGGCCGCCGGCGGGACCTGCGAAAAATACGAAACGAAATGAACAGACTGATTGAAACCATAAGGAATATCTTCAAGATCGAGGAACTGCGCAAGCGCATCCTTTACACCATCCTCATCATCTTGATCTATCGCTTTGGCTCGTTCGTCGTGATTCCCGGCATCGACCCGAACCAGTTGTCGATCATCCAAAAGAGCAGCGAAGGCGGTCTTCTCGGACTGCTCAACATGTTCTCCGGCGGTGCTTTCGGCAACGCTTCCATCTTCGCCTTGGGTATCATGCCTTACATCACCGCATCCATCATCATCCAGTTGCTCGGCATGGCAGTGCCTTACTTCCAGCGCCTGCAAAAGGAGGGTGAGAGCGGCCGTAAGAAGCTGAACCAGATCATGCGCTACCTGACGGTGCTCATCGTGGTCATCCAAGCCCCGGGTTACATCAGGAACGTCATCGAACAGTTCAGGATGGCTGGCGCCTCAACCGCCGTCACCCCCTTCGACGGCTCCAACCCCGGCGCCTTCTTCTGGGTCTCGACGGTGATCCTGCTCGTGGCCGGCACCTTGTTCATCATGTGGCTCGGCGAGAAGATTACCGACAAGGGCATTGGCAACGGCATCTCCCTGATCATCATGATCGGTATCATCGCCCGCCTGCCCGGCGCATTCGCCGCCGAAGTGGCAGCCCGCTTCAGCCAAGGCGGAACCGGCCTGCTGGTTCTCGTCATCGAGCTGATTGTGCTGTTCTTCGTGATGGTGGGCACCATCGCCCTCGTCCAAGGCACGCGCAAGATCCCGGTACAGTATGCCAAGCGTGTTGTTGGCAACCGCCAGTACGGCGGCGTCCGCCAGTACATCCCGCTGAAAGTGAATGCCGCTGGTGTCATGCCTATCATCTTCGCCCAGGCCATCATGTTCCTGCCTATCACCATCGCCGGTTTCAGGCAGACCGAGACCCTGACGGGATTTGCGGCAGCCTTCACCAACATCAATGGCTTCTGGTACAACTTCGTGTTCTTCCTCCTCATCATCGCCTTCACCTATTTCTATACGGCTGTGACGATGAACACCAACCAAATGGCGGAAGACATCAAGAAGAACGGTGGATTCATCCCGGGTGTTAAGCCTGGCAAGAAGACGGCCGAGTATCTCGATGCCATCATGTCGAGAATCACCCTGCCGGGTTCCATCTTCCTCGCCATCGTGGCCATCATGCCTGCCATCGTGGCCTCGCTCATGAACGTCACCACAGGTTTCTCCCACTTCTATGGCGGAACCTCGCTGCTGATCCTCGTGGGCGTCGTGCTCGACACCTTGCAACAAATCGAGAGCCACCTCTTGATGCACCACTACGATGGTCTCACCAAGACGGGCCGCATCAAGGGTCGCATTGGCAGGATGTAAACAGGAAACCCTTTGCTCGCTTGGAGCGAAGCAAGCCGACTTTCGGGAAACCTTCGGGACACACCGTCCGGAGGGTTCCCCGAAAAGAGGCGGGGAGTTCGACGACAAAACGGTGTGAATGAAGAAATTTGACAAAAAATGTCCGCCGTTTCGAAAAGAATTCTTACTTTTGCAGCCCGAAAATCGGGTCCAGACAGAGCGAAGGACAGAAGAAAACAACGAAAATCAACGTATTTGAACGAATAAAGTATGGTAAAACAATTGTCGATAGAACAGGAAGGCACGGTAGTGGAAGCATTGGGCAACGCCATGTTCCGCGTCGAGTTGGAGAACGGGCTGGTCATCATCGCCACCATCTCCGGCAAGATGCGCATGCACTATATCAAGATTCTGCCTGGCGACAGGGTCAAGTTGGAGATGTCTCCCTACGATTTGACAAAGGGCCGTATCACCTTCAGATACAAAAGTTAGAGAGCAAACCACAAAAGAATACTGAAATGAAAGTTCAAGCATCTGTAAAGAAAAGATCTGCCGACTGCATCATCGTCAAGCGCAAGGGCAGAGTGTATGTGATTAACAAGAAGAACCCTAAAGAGAATCAGCGTCAGGGTTAATTCTGGTCGAAAATTTAAACTTAAAGAAAAAAGAAAATATGGCAAGAATCGCTGGTGTAGATATCCCGAGCAACAAGGCCGGTGAAATCTCGTTGACCTACATTTACGGCATTGGACGTTCGCTGTCCAAGGAAATCCTGAACAAAGCCGGTGTCGAGCCTGCTAAGAAAGTCCAAGACTGGACCGACGACGAGCAGAAGACTGTTCGTGACATCATTGCCGAGCAGTACAAGACCGAAGGCGAACTTCGCGGTGAAGTTCAGATGAACATTAAGCGTTTGATGGACATCGGTTGCTACAGAGGCGTCCGTCATCGTGCCGGCCTGCCCGTCCGCGGACAGAGCACGAAGAACAACGCACGTACCCGCAAGGGCCGCAAGAAGACTGTCGCAAACAAGAAGAAAGCTACGAAGTAACAACAAGTAGTTGGATCATATCAAATTAAAAAACCTTAGAATTTAAAATGGCAAAAAACAACAAAGTTACAAAGAAACGTGTCGTGAAGATCGAGGCAACGGGCATGGCTTTCGTGAAGGCTTCGTTCAACAACGTGATCGTTTCTCTGACCAACAATGAAGGACAAGTCATTTCTTGGGCATCAGCAGGCAAGATGGGCTTTAAAGGCTCAAAGAAGAACACACCATACGCTGCTCAGATGGCTGCTGAAGAGTGCGCCAAGACTGCCTATGACTTGGGATTACGCAAAGTGAAAGTTTATGTGAAGGGACCTGGTTCAGGACGTGAATCCGCCATCCGTGCCATCCACTCGATGGGCGTTGAAGTGACCGAGATCATCGACGTCACCCCGCTGCCGCACAATGGTTGCCGTCCTCCAAAACGTAGAAGAGTGTAAAGTCGAACAATTAAAAAACTTGAATTATGGCTAGATATACAGGTCCAAAAACGAAAATCGCTCGTAAGTTCGGTGAACCCATCTTCGGTTCCGATAAGTACTTCGAAAAGAGAAATTATCCTCCTGGAATGCACGGCGCCAACAGCAGAAGAAAGAAAGTCTCGGAATATGGCACCCAGCTGAAGGAGAAGCAAAAGGCTAAATATACCTACGGAGTTCTCGAGAGACAATTCCGCAAGACCTTCGACCTCGCCCGCCGCAAGGAAGGCGTCACGGGTCTGATCCTGATGCAACTTATGGAATCGCGCTTAGACAACGTGGTGTACCGCTTGGGAATCGCTCCCACCCGCGCCGCCGCCCGTCAGCTCGTGAACCATCGTCATATCGTCGTCAACGGTGACGTCCTCAGCATCCCGTCCTATCTCGTCAAGGTGGGCGATGTTGTCGGTGTCCGTGAGAAGTCAAAGAGCCTCGAAGTGGTCACCAACTCGTTGGAAGGCCGCCAAGGCAGCAACTTCGCCTGGCTCGAATGGGACCCCAACATGATGTGTGGCAAGTTCTTGAACTATCCGGCTCGCGAAGAGATCCCGGAGAACATCAACGAACAGCTCATCGTTGAATTGTACTCTAAGTAATTGTTGATAATTAACCTGGTAAATAAAGTAAATATGGCAATATTAGCGTTTCAAAAACCCGATGAGGTTATCATGGTTGAAGGCTCCGACACCAAAGGTATTTTCGAGTTTCGACCTCTAGAACCAGGTTTCGGCATCACCATAGGTAATGCGCTTAGAAGGATTCTGCTGTCTTCGTTGGAAGGCTTCGCCATCACTTCTATCCACATTGACGGTGTCACTCATGAATTCGCCTCCATCGACGGCGTGATTGAAGATGTCGCCGACATGGTATTGAATTTCAAGCAGGTGCGCTTGAAGCAAGTCGTCCCCTCCGAGACGCACGAGAAGGTCAGCTTCACCATCACGGGCCAAGAGCAATTCAAGGCCGGCGATATCAACAAGTATCTCTGCTCCTTCCAAGTGCTCAATCCGGACCTCGTCATCTGCAACCTCGAACCCTCAGTGAAGCTCAATATCGAGCTGAACATCAACAAGGGTAGGGGCTATGTTCCGGCCGACGAGAACAAGGTGGCCGGCACTCCTGTTGATACTATCGCGATCGACTCCATCTACACGCCCATCCGCAACGTGAGCTACAAGGTGGAAAACTGGCGTGTCGAACAGAAGACCGACTACGAGAAGTTGGTCATCGAAATCGACACCGACGGCTCGATCAATCCTAAAGATGCTTTGAAAGAAGCCGCCAAGATCCTCATCTACCACTTCATGCTCTTCTCCGACGAGAACATCAACCTCGTCCCCGACGAGAAGACGGTGACCGAGGACTTTGACGAAGGTTCGTTGCATACCCGCCAGCTCCTCAAGACCAAGCTCGTCGACCTCGACCTTTCGGTCCGTGCCTTGAACTGCTTGAAGGCTGCCGAGGTTGAAACGCTTGGTGAACTTGTCGCCTTTAACAAGCAAGACCTCCTCAAGTTCCGCAACTTCGGCAAGAAGTCGCTCACCGAACTTGACGAGTTGGTCAGAAGCAAAGGCCTTGAGTTCGGTATGAATGTCAGCAAATTTAAATTAGATAAGGAATAAGAAGATGAGACACAATAAGAAATTCAATCACTTGGGAAGAAAGAGCGCGCACCGCAAGGCTATGCTCTCCAACATGGCTTCCTCGTTGATTCTCAACAAACGCATCATCACCACCACGGCCAAGGCCAAGGCCCTGCGCATGTATGTTGAGCCCTTGATCACCAAGGCGAAGCCTGAGAACAACACCACGACCGAAACGGGTTCGAGCAACCGCAGAGTTGTTTTTGCCTATCTGCAAAACAAGTATGCCGTCACCGAGCTGTTCCGTGAAGTTGGCCCGAAAGTGGGCACCCGTCCCGGAGGTTACACGCGCATCATCCGTATGCCCGAAAACCGCAAGGGCGACGCCGCCGAGATGGCCTTGATGGAACTTGTTGACTACAACGAGGTCTACACCCGCGAGGGCCAAAAGACCGCAGCCAAAGCCAAGAGCACGCGCCGCAGCAGCAAGAAGGCCGCTCCGAAGGCTGAGGCTCCTGCTGCCGAAGCTCCTGTAGCCGAGGCTCCTGTAGCCGAGCAAGCTGCTGAATAAGCATAATCTATACAAGCGACAAGGCCGCCGTGACAAACACGGCGGCTTTTTTTGATTGACCTCGTTCCTCCAAGCATCAAAAAAAGCCGCCCAAACGAGCGGCTTTTTCGGGTTTCTGGAATCCCATGTTTAGTTCTCAGCCTTCACGTTGTCCATGCCGACCTGCACGGCCTGCATGTTGAGCGGGATGAGCTTGTGGGCGCGTTCAGGCAAGCTGTGACGCAAGCCCTCTTCGACGTTCTTGTTGTCGATGATGGGGCGAATCTTCAGGAAGGCACCGAGGATGATCATGTTGAACACCTTGGAGTTGCCCATGTCGGAGGCCAATTGCGCGCCTTCGATGCTATAGACGTGGATGTCCTTGCGGGTGGGCTTCTTCGTGATGCCGTTGGGGTCGTAGATCAGGTAGCCACCGGGCTTCACCTTGTCCTCGAACTTGTCGAGCGACTGCTGATTCAGAATGACGGCAGTGTCGAAAGCGTTGAGGATGGGGGAACACACGCGCTCGTCGCTGACGATGACGGTCACGTTGGCCGTGCCGCCACGCATCTCGGGGCCGTAGGATGGCATCCAGCTGACTTCCTTGTCCTGCATGATACCACTGTAAGCAAGGATCTTACCCATTGACAAGACGCCTTGTCCGCCGAAACCGGCTATAATAATTTCTTCTGTCATTGCTTTGTCGTTTTTAGTTATTTCTTAATCAGCTCGAAATTGTCCTTGATGTCGCCCAAAGGATAGACGGGCAGCATGTTGTCTTGCAGCCACTTGTTGGCATCGACAGCGCTCATCTTCCAGTTGGAGTTGCAGTTCGAAACGATTTCAACGAAGTTGACGCCGTTCTTGTTCTCAATCTGGTTCTGGAAAGCCTTCTTGATGGCCTTCTTGCAGTTGCGCACGGCGGCTGCGCTAAACACGGCCTGACGGGTGACGTAGCGCGTGCCGGGCAGTTGCGAGATCAGGTTGGTGATTTGGAGCGGGAAGCCGTTGTTGGGCGTTCCGTCGGGCCACTGGGGCATACGGCCGTAAGGCGTGGTGGCGGTCTTCATGCCCACGAGGGTGGTAGGAGCCATCTGGCCGCCGGTCATGCCGTAGATGCCGTTGTTGACGAAAATCATGGTGATGTTCTCGCCACGGTTGCAGGTGTGGATGGTCTCGCAGGTGCCGATGGCGGCGAGGTCGCCGTCGCCTTGGTAGGAGAACACGACCTTGTCGGGCCACACGCGCTTGATGCCTGTGGCGCACGCCGGGGCGCGACCGTGGGCAGCTTCGACGAAGTCGACGTCGAAATAGTCGTAGGCCATAACGGCGCAACCAACGGGCGAAACGCCAATGGTGCGGTCGTCAACGCCAAGCTCTTCAAGCACTTCGGCGATGATGCGGTGTACGGTGCCGTGGCCGCAGCCGGGGCAGTAGTGGAACGGTTTTTCAGTCAGCAGCTTTGATTTTTCGTAAACCAAGTTTTCGGGCTGGATGATATCTTGTAATGTGATTTCTGCCATTTTCTTATTCTCCTATAATTTGTTTCTTCATAGCTTCGAGAACTTCTTCCGGGGTGTGGATGATGCCACCGACGCGGCCAAAGTGCTCGGCCTTAACGCGACCGTTGCAGGCGAGGCGCACGTCTTCGATCATCTGACCGCAGCTCAATTCGACTGAGAGGAATCCCTTGACGCCCTTGTCGATGAGGTTGGCAATGGCTTGGCTCGGGTAGGGCCACAGGGTGATGGGACGGAGCAAGCCGACCTTGAGTCCGGCGGCGCGACCGAGTTGCACCGACTTCTGGGCGATGCGGGCGCTGGAGCCGTAGGCCACAAACACGTATTCGGCGTCGTCGCAGTCGATCATCTCGCAACGGGTCTCGTTCTTGGTCACTTCGTCGTATTTGCGCTGTAGGGCGCGGTTGTGTTCTTCCATGCGGGCCGAGTCGAGGTCGAGCGAGGTGATGACGCGGTGTTGCGTGCCACGCTTGCGGCCTGTCAAAGCCCAAGGATATTTCTCTTTGATTTCCTCTTCGGTGAGGCGGGCCTTCTGTTCGGGCAGGACGACCTTTTCCATCATTTGTCCGATGGCGCCGTCGGAGAGGATGCACACAGCCATGCGATACTTGAAGGCCAAGTCGAAGCCGAGCGGCACGAAGTCGGCCATTTCCTGGACGGAAGCGGGGGCGAGGACGATGTTACGGTAGTCGCCGTTGCCGCCGCCCTTGGTGTTCTGGAAATAGTCGGCTTGCGAAGGCTGGATGGTACCCAGACCCGGGCCGCCACGCACCACGTCGGCGAAGACGCAAGGCACTTCGGCGCCGGCGATGTAGGCCAAGCCTTCCTGCTTCAGGCACACGCCCGGGCTGGAAGACGAGGTCATGACGTGCTTTCCGGCAGCACCGGCGGCATACACCATGTTGATGGCGGCCAATTCACTTTCTGCTTGCAGAACGACCATTCCGGTGCGTTCGTAAGGGTTCTGTTCCGACAGATACTCGATCACCTCCGACTGTGGGGTGATGGGATACCCGAAATAAGCATCGGCACCGCAACGGATGGCGGCTTCGGCCAATGCCTCGTTACCCTTCATCAATTTTAATTCTCCCATTATGTAAGATTTTTTGATTTGTTAGACAATAGGTTTTGATTACAGGGCTTTCTTGTAAACCTTGATGACGCCGTCGGGGCAGGTGATGCCGCAACTGGCGCAGCCGATGCAGGCTTCGGGGTTCGCCATGAAGGCGTAATTGTAACCTTTTCCGTTTACTTCTTTTGCCAATTCGATGACCTTGCATGGGCAGGCCGTGATGCAAACGCCACAGCCTTTACAACGCTCAGTGTCAACTACGATGGCTCCTCTGAATTTTGCCATATTGATTAGATTTTAGAATTTGTGTTGTCTTGAATTTTTGTGCCACGAAATTAGGGAATTTTAGCCACATGGAGCCTGCCTTTTCACTTTATTTCCGAAAAAACGGTTAATTTAGACGGATTATAAATAAAATGCCTGTCTTTGCATATGCAGATGAGCGAGGACGCCGACGCTTTGGTGTGTCCCGTGGAGCGCGTGTGGCGAAAAGCCTTTGGCTGGTTAGTCCAAATGTTCGGAGTCAGTTCCGAGCCAAAGGTAAAAACAGTCAAAAATACTTCTCTTCGGGCTTCAGTTCTTTCAGATTTCCGAGAAATGCCGCCGCATCGGCACCGTTAAAGACCATGATTTTGGACGCGGGCTTGAATTCGTAAGGCTCGTATTTGCGGATTTGCGCCGCTGCAAATTGTCCGTCCTTGGTGCTGACCACCAACAACCCAGTGGGCGTGAGCGACTTGCAATGAAGGTTCTTGATGTCGTTGAAGCGATGTTGTTCGAGGAGGGTTATTAGGTCTTCCACGTCGTCGGTGAAGTAATATTCCTTTTTCTTCACGGGCATTTGCGAGGGTGTGTAGTAACCTCGGCGGAAAAGGCCTTGGCGTTTCAGTTCAGGGAGTTCGTAGTTTGCGAGGTTCGCGATATGTGTTGTTTCCATTTTTCTTTGTTTAATTATTTGATGTTGAATTGTTTAAATGTTGTGTAGGGCTGTCACACCGTGGCAGCCGTTGTAGAGCCGCAATGCTTTGCGTCTCATGAATGAAATACCCGTATTTGAGCCGCAAAGCTTTGCGTCTCCAACATGGGAAATGGACGAAAAAAATGGAAACGTCTAAATTAGGATGCGTCTCAACTGGAATATGTGGTATTCCTTCGGGAACGCAACTAAAAGGTTGAGAGGATGATGTATTAACCTCGAAACGGCAGGCTTGTTCGTCGAAAGTAACACCTGCCTAATGTTGACATTACTGACCGTCCGTGTGCGGTTAGGCAGGACTCGCACACTGAAACCTGTTACGCTGGCAGCACTTTCCTGTTGTACGGCATGACGGGTCGCGGCAGCGGCGCTGTAAAGATCCATCAAATTGGCCTCCGTATCATCGACAAAGACAGAAGTTCCCGTCTTTGAACATTCATTTTCCGCTGAAACGGAATGGCTAACGCAACCGTTCAAGCTGGCAAGGAAAACGAACAATATGGCGGCTAAAAGGCGCATCGATGCAGTTTTTGTTTGGGATTGCAAAGATAGGGAAAATTCTGCTTTCGAACAGAAAAATCCGCAAGACGGAGACACGAATTGCGGATTTTTCTCTAAAAGGTTCGATTTATTAAATCCCGAACATGAAAAACCGTGAGGGTTCGTAACGGATTTCTTCCTACCTTTGCTGCGAAAACCAAGAATTATGATAGAGGAACTGCAACGATTCGAGATGTTTTCCTCCTGCACCGAGACGATGCTGGAGGAACTTTTGAAGTCGCCTTACCGCCGCAAGGCATACAAAGCGGGCGACATGGTGGTGCGCGTGGGCGACACCTGCCAATAGCTGATGCTGCTCACGGAGGGCGGCATCGAGGCGCGGATGGGCGCGCAAAGCGGCAAGGAGGTGGTGATAGAAAGAATGCAAGCACCTAAGATTCTGGCACCTGCATTCCTGTTTGCCACCGACAACACTATTCCCGTCGAGGTTACGATGGCGACCGACGGCGTGGTGTGGCTCATCGACCGCGAGGCGTTTTTCCGCTTCATGACGGCGCATCCCGAGGTGCTGAGGAAGTTCCTCGAAGTCCTTTCCGACCGCAGCCATTTCCTCAGCAACAAGGTGCGGAGCTTCGCCGTGAAGAGCCTCCGCGACCGCGTGTTGGACTATGTCCGACAGCGCGGTGCCATCACCAATGTGGCCGAGGCCGCCGAGATGCTTGGCGTGGCGCGTCCCTCGCTCAGCCGCGTCATCGCCGAATTGCAGGACGAAGGCTTGCTGGAGCGGACGGAAAAAGGAATAGTGATAAAGCGTTGATATTAAACTTCCTCAATCGCGCCCACAGGGCACCCGTCCTTGGCTTCGGCGGCGGAGGCCAATGCTGACACGGGCACTTCGCCTTCGATAGCCACGGCCACGTCGCCTTGGATGGTGAACACTTCGGGGCAGGTGGATTCGCAAAGGCCGCAGCCGATGCAACTGTCGTTTACTTTGTACTTCATGATGATGTAATTTTGGTGGTTATTGATTATTTGTGGATGCCACGGTGTGACAGCCCTACAACTCTAAACTCTCAACTCTAAACTTTAACATCCGGGTTTTTTTCCCCGAATTTCTCTTTCAGCACCTCAATGATTTCGGCGCGGCCGGTGCCTTTTTTCTCCATCTGCTTGATGGTCTTGTAGGCTTGGAACAGCGTGGAAGGTCCAATCTCGGAGCTGAAATAGCCGATGCCTTGGTTCCATGCGAGCAGCTCAAAAACATCGTCCAAGGCGGCACTGTCGAGGCCATGGATGTAGGCTTTCACTAATTCGCGCGTAGCTTGGCGCATACGTCCCGCACCGACGGCGTTGGCCAGCGAGAGCAGGAGGCGCGTTTCGTAGGGCAGATAGCGGCGGCTGTCGTTCCACGTCAGGTCCCAGAAGTTGACGGCGGTCTGTGCCAAGTCCTCGTCAATCAAGGCCATGTTGGTGAGGGCGTAAGGGCGCATCGGGATGTCCTTCTCGGCTTGTTTCATCTCCGCGCGATAGAAATAGGTGTGGTATTCGGCATCGGCAACCTTCTCGGTATGGTGCTCAAATCCAAGGTCTTCCATCACCTCATAGAGTGGAATCGGCTCGAAGCTCTGAATGATTTCCATGCCTTCGCCAACGGCCATCTTCGTGGCTTGCATCTTCAGTCCGGGGAAGAAGTTCCCTTGCACGCCGCGCACATCGATTTGCTTGAAACCGGCGGTCTTGTCTTTCCAATCGTTGTAGTTCATTTTACTCGCAATTATTGTTTGTTTCTAGCCGCAAAAATAGGCCAACGCTATTTGTCGAGACGTAACAATTGTTACAAAAACAAAAAAAATCTCCGCTTTTGAAAGACCAAAAGCGGAGATTTTATTTAAACTAAACGATGTGCTTACTTCATCGGATGGTCCTTGGCAAAGGCGGCCAGCCGCTCGGCCAACACAGGAATCTGCTCGCGTTGGATCAGCGATGTGCAGGCGCGGATGCCTTGCTTGGTGCTGCCGCAGGTGTCGAGCGAGATGGCGGAGATGCCGTAGTACATCATTTCCTCCACGAGGTCGGCACCCGTGAAGCCCGGATAGCAGTAGGTGAAATAGAAGCCGTCGGCGATGGGCTCGCCGCAGTCCTCGTCGTAGGTGATGTAGAATCCGTTGTCGGTGAAGGCTTTCTTCATCAGCTCGGCCTTGCGACCGTATTCCAGCACGTCGTCCCTATAATTATAGGTGCCGTCGCTGACGGCTTTCAGCACGGCGGCCAAGGCGTACTGGGCTGAATGTGAGGTGCCCGAACTCAGCGGGTGCAAAGCCCCGAAGAGGATGGCACGCAGGAAGACTTCTTGTCCGCAGAAGGCTTTCAGGTCGGCATAGTGGCGCTGGGCCAACTTGTCGCTGATGCCGAGCAGGGCGCAACGCTCGCCGGCATAGCTGAAGGCCTTTGAGCTGGAGATCATGAGGATGTAGTTGTCGGTGTATTTGCCCACGGTGGGTTGGAACGGCGCCACGCCCGGGTGACTGTAGTCCTTGCGGAAGTCCATGCCGAAATAGGCCAAGTCTTCCATGACGATGACGTCGTACTTGTTAGCCAACTCGCCGATGATGCGCAGCTCCTCGTCGGTGAGGCACACCCACGTCGGGTTGTTGGGGTTGGAGTAGAGCAGGCTGTGGATGTTGCCTTTGCTCAGCACCTCTTCCAACTTGGCACGCAGCTTCTCGCCACGGTATTCGTAGATGTCGAAGTGCTCCATCGGGATGCCCAACACCTTGTTTTGGAACTTGTGGACGGGGAAGCCCGGGTCGATGAAGAGGATGGTGTTTTTCTTCGCGTCGGTGTGACCGCAAATCATGAACGAGGCGAAGGCACCCTGCATCGAGCCGACGGTGGGCACGCAGTTGGCCGCGCTCACGTCGAGGTCGAGGAAGTTCTTGATGAAGCGCGAGGCCTCCTTCTTTAAAATAGGTGCGCCGTCGATGGGCGGGTAGTTGGCGGCCACGCCGTTCTCCAAGGCCTTGATTTGGGCTTCGACGCCGACACGGGCGGCAGGCAGGCCGGGGTTGCCCAACTCCATGTGGATGAACTTCTTGCCACTGGCGGCTTCAAGGTCGAAGGCGAGTTTGTTGATTTCACGGATGCCGGCCCTTCCGATGCTCGGCAGCCCGCTTTCGGCAAAGACTTTCTTTGCGATGTCTTGTGGTACGATATTGTTTTGCATCATATCAATTGAAAAATTTTGCTCGTAAGTTTGGAACGGCAAAGATAGGGAATTAGTGTGACATGGGCAAATAAAATGTTTTTTGGCGAAACGACCGTGTTTTTTTCCTACCTTTGCCCCAATTTAATCACTAATATCCATATCCAATGAAAAAGCGTTTGTTTCTCGCCTTGGCGCTGATGACGGGTGTCGCAGCAGTCCAGGCACAAGATGAAAAGAAAGAAGAAGGTTTCCGTTTCACGACCATCAAGGAAATCCCGGTTACGGCGGTCCGCGACCAGCACCGTTCATCGACCTGTTGGGCCCATTCGGGCATCGCCTTGATGGAGGCCGAAGTGCTTCGCATCAAGGGCATCGACGTCGATCTCTCCGAGATGTTCGTCGTCAGCCATTCCATGATGGACCGTGCCGAGAAATATGTCCGTCTGCACGGCAATGCCAGTTGGGCACCTGGCGGCAAATGTGGCGACGTGCTCTATTGCTTGGAGCACTATGGCTTCGTCCGTCAGGAAGACATGCCGGGCAACCGCTATGGCGGCACCTTGCCCAACCATACCGAACTCGATGCCGTGGCCACGGGCTACGTCAACGCCCTTGCCAAAAGCGACATCGGCAGCCTCAGCCCCGTTTGGAAAGAAGGTTTGCAAGGCATCTACGACGCCTATCTTGGAAAATATCCTGAAAAGGTGAATGGCCTGACGCCGCAAGCCTACGCCAAGTCGCTGGGGCTGGAGGCCGACAACTACATCACCTTGACCTCGTTCACGCATCATCCTTTCTATGAGCCGTTTGCCCTCGAAATCGAAGACAACTGGCGCGGCTGCCCCTACTACAACCTTCCCATCGACGAGCTGATGGAAGTGATGCAAAACGCCATCGACAAAGGCTACACCTTCCAGTGGAGCGCCGATGTCAGCGAGCAGGGCTTCACGCGTGACGGCATCGCCGTTTGCCCCGACGTCGAGAAGGCCGCAGAGCTTTCAGGCTCCGACATGGCGCATTGGTTGGGCATGTCGGCGGCAAGCCGTCGCAACGAACTGACCTCCAAGCCGATGCCGGAGATTGAAGTCACGCAGGAGATGCGTCAGGAGGCCTTCGATAGATGGGAGACCGGCGACGACCACGGCCTGCTCATCTTCGGGAAGGCCAAAGACCAGAACGGGAAGGAATACTTCATGGGCAAGAACTCGTGGGGCGACAGCGGCAAATACCACGGCATCTGGTATGTCTCCGAGACCTACGCCAAATACAAGACCATGAACATCGTCCTGCACAAGGATGCCCTGCCCAAAAGCATCGCCAAGAAACTCGGGGTGAAATGAAAGCCCCGCAAGGAACTGCCTGCGATTGAGTGGGTAATAAAAAAAACGAAAGCCTGCTGAATTTCAGCAGGCTTTCGTTTTGTGGGACGTACTGGACTCGAACCAGTGACCTCTGCCGTGTGAAGGCAGCGCTCTAAACCAACTGGGCTAACGTCCCGCCCTTCAAAGAAAAAACGCCGTCGGGCGTTTCGTGGGGCGAACAAGGATCGAACTTGTGACCTCATGCCTGTCAAGCATGCGCTCTAAACCAACTGAGCTACCGTCCCAAATGCGGGTGCAAAAATACGGCTTTTTCCGAAACCGACAAGATTTTTTCCGCTTTTTTTTCAAAAAAATTCTACCTTTGTGCTATCAAAACTACTTGTTATGAAGATTAAGTATTTATTAGTCAGTTTGTTCCTTGTTTTGGGAACGATTTCGGCTTCGGCCCAGGAAAAGAAAAACTTTGAATTGGAAGACCTCTATCAGCGCGGCACTTTCTACGCCAAAAGCGTGCGCGGCATGAATTCCATGAAGGACGGCAAGACCTACGCGACCTTCGAGAGAGGCCAACTCAACATCTATGAGTACAAGTCGGGGAAAATGGTCAATACCTTGTTCGGCATCTCCGACCTCACCCTGCATCCCGATTCGCTGCCCATCGGACTCCAAAACTACGAACTGAGCCAAAACGAGGATAAGATGCTGTGCGCCACAGAGATGGAGAGCATCTACCGCCATTCCTACCACGCCACCTATTATGTCTACGACTTTGCGACCAAGACCTTGCAGCCGCTGTCGGAAAACGGCAAGCAACGCTTGGCCACCTTCTCGCCCGATGCCACCAAGGTCGCCTTTATGCGCGACAACAACCTGTTCATCAAGGACTTGGGGACGGGAGAGGAGAAGCAGTTCACCAATGACGGCCTCTACAACCACATCATCAACGGTGCGCCCGACTGGGTCTACGAGGAGGAGTTCAGTTTCTCGCAGGGCTTCTATTGGTCGCCCGACAGCCGGAAAATCGCCTTCATGAAGTTCGACGAGAGCAACGTGCGCGAGTTCCAGATGGAGGAGTTCGAAGGCCTTTACCCCGATTGGTACAGCTTCAAATATCCCAAGGCGGGTGAGGACAACTCCATCGTCGGGATCTATGTCTATGACCTCGAAAGCGGCAAGACGGTGAAGATGGACACGGGCGTCGAGACCGACATCTACCTGCCCCGCATCGCTTGGACGAAGGACGCCAATGTGTTGGCCATCCAAAGGCTTAACCGTCACCAGAACCACCTTGAGATTTTGGCCGCCGACGCTACTACGGGCAAGAGTCGCGTGTTCTATGACGAGACCAACGACTACTACATCGACATCACCGACGACTGGCATTTCCTTGACGACGGCAAGCGTTTCCTCATGACTTCCGAGAAGAACGGCTACAACCACATCTACCTCTGCAATTTGGACGGTTCTTCGCCGAAGCAACTCACTGACGGTCAGTGGGATGTAACCTCGGTCTACGGTTTCGATGGTAAGGAAGTGTATTTCCAAGCCGCCAAAAACACGCCCGTCGACAGGCAGATTTATGCCGTCAACCTGAAAGGCCAGCTGCGCGAGGTGATCGGGCGCGAAGGCACCAACAACGCCCGTTTCAGCAACGACTTCAGCTACCTTATTAATATCAACTCCTCCATCAGCCAGCCGCATCAATACGAGCTGTATACCAACAAAGGCAAGTTGGTGCGCGTGTTGGAGGACAACCACGAGTTTGCCGAAAGGCTGAGCACCTTCAACCTTGGCGAGAAGAAACTCATGAAGATTAGCGACCCGGCTTTCACTTTGCCCGACGGTACCCAAGTCGACGTGGACGCCTGGCAGATTCTGCCCCCCGACTTCGACCCCTCGAAGAAATACCCCGTGCTGATTTACGTCTATGGCGGTCCCGGCTACCAAACGGTGAACAACTCGTGGGCCAACAGCGACTATTGGTGGATGCAACTGTTGGCGCAACACGGCATCATCAGCGTGAGCATCAATAATAGAGGCAGCGGTGCGCAAGGCGAAATGTTCAAGAAGATGACTTACCTGCAACTCGGCAAATACGAGACCGAAGACATGATTACGCTCGCCAAATACATGGCCAAACAGCCTTACGTTGACGGTGAGAGAATCGGTATCTACGGCTGGAGCTACGGCGGTTTCATGGCCGCCAACGGCATCACCAAGGGTGCCGACGTCATCAGCACGGCGGTGTCGGTGGCTCCTGTGACCAACTGGCGTTATTACGACAACGTTTACACCGAGCGTTTCATGCGCACGCCGCAGGAGAACCCCGACGGCTACGACCTTAACTCGCCCGTCAACAACACGGCGATGATCAAGGGCAACTACCTGCTTTGCCACGGCAGCGGCGACGACAACGTCCACTACCAGAACGCGATGGAACTCATCAAGGCCATGATTTCGAACGGCAAGCAGTTCGACCTGATGATCTATCCCAACAAGAACCACGGCATCTACGGCGGCTATGAATACGGCCAAGGCGAATGTCGGATGCACCTGTTCAACAAAATCGACAACTTCCTGTTTGAGCATCTGTTAGGCGAATGAGCGACTTGACCAAACACACCAGGCTTGCCCTTGTCGGCTTGCTCCTTGTGGCGACTTCGCTCACCGCAACGGCACAAGCGGAGCGCACGCCCGACTTCCATGAGCGTTACACCTTGAAGCAAGTCGTGGTGCTGAGCCGCCACAACATCCGCTCGCCCATTTCGGGGAAAAGGTCGACGCTGAAAAGGATCACGCCGCACGAATGGCACCGATGGTCTTCGGCACCGAGCGAGCTGTCGTTGCGCGGCGGCGCATTGGAGACAATGATGGGGCAGTATTTCCGCAAATGGCTCGTCGGCGAAGGACTGATGAAAGAGAACGAGATTCCTGCCGAAGGCGTCATGCGCTTCTATGCCAACTCGATGCAGCGCACCATCGCCACGGCGCAGTATTTCTCGTCGGGGATGCTGCCGGTGGCCAATGTCGCCATTGAGCATCATTGCGAGGTGGGCAGGATGGACCCCGTTTTCAACCCTCAAATCACCGACGACAACGATGACTTCAAGGCCCTTGCCCAACGGCAGATTGCGGCTATGGGTGGCGAGAGAGGCATGGCCGGGATAGGGGAGAAGATGGCCGAAAACTATCGGTTGTTGGAGCAAGTGCTCGACATCGAGGAAAGCGTGGCCTGCAAAAACGGCGACACCTGCCGTTTCCGCACCGACGACGCTCATGTCTACCTCGTCAAGGACCGCGAGCCGGGCATGGGTGGCTCGTTGCGCCTTGCCTGCCAAGCCGCCGACGCGCTCGTGTTGCAATATTACGAGGAACTCGACGCGGTGAAGGCCGCCTTCGGCGACACGATTTCGATTGAGGATTGGGAGAAGATTTCCGAAATCAAGGACTGGTACGGCGACGTGCTGTTCACCGCGCCCGCAGTGGCCTGTCAGGTGGCCCGTCCGCTCTTGCTGACGATGCGCGAAGAGTTGCAAACCGAAGGCAGGAGGTTCACCTTCCTCTGCGGCCACGACTCCAACATCGGCAGCGTATTGGCCGCCATCGATGCCGAGGACTACAGCCTGCCCATGACCATCGAGAAGAAGACTCCCATCGGCTGCAAATTGGTTGTCGAGAAATGGGAAAACGCTGAGGGACAGGTTTTTGTCGCACTCAACCTTGTGTATCAAAGCACGGAGCAGTTGCGCCAGATGTCGCTCCTCGACATCGACAATCCGCCCGTCGTGTTCCCGATTCGTCTCAAAGGCATGGAAACCAATGCGGACGGGCTTTATGGTTTTGAGGCTTTTGTGCAGCGTTTCATGCCCAAGTGAAGTTCTCTTTTCTCGCCCCGATTTCGAAGTGGCATTTTCGGCAGACCGTTTTTGCGTTTTTTTTTTGCTGAATCGATGGAAATAATGAGTATCTTTGCCCGTTGAATCGGACAATTCTAAAATGTCGGAAAGTCAGAACATTGAATATAAAAGCTCGTGGAGGTCAGAGTATTTGAAGTGGGTTTGTGGTTTTGCCAATGCCCAAGGTGGTGTCATCTTCATTGGCACCGATGACCAAGGCCATGCTGTGGGCGTTTCTGACGCAAGGAAGTTGATGGAAGACATTCCTAACCAAATCAGTGATGTGTTGGGAATAGTGGCTGAAGTCAATTTGATTGACGAGAACGGAAAAGATGTTATTGAGATAAGGGTTGAACCAAGTTCATTTCCAATCAGTTATCACGGCGAGTATCATTACAGAAGCGGCACCACGAAGCAGCAACTCAAGGGCAACGCCTTGACGCAGTTCTTGTTGAAAAAAACAGGCGTGTCGTGGGATGCCACCGAAGTGGCCAATGTCAGTTTGCGCGATTTGTCGCCTATTGCTTTCGACATTTTCCGCACACGGTCGGTGCGCCGAAAGCGTATGGACAAATCTGATGTGGACGTGTCTGACGAAGAGTTGCTGGAAAGACTTAACCTTTTTACCGAAGACGGCAAACTTACCAAAGCTGGTTATCTTCTGTTCGCCCGCGACCCCGAAAAGCGCGTGATTGGCTCCAACATCAAGATTGGTTTCTTCGAGGGTCCCGATGTGCTATATCAGGACGAAATTGGTGGGCCGTTGCTTGAGCAGGCGGAACGCACCA
>FLNV01002096.1_pt1 | contig 33239 bp, 30 predicted proteins | sample 1140351 | NCBI WGS metagenome assembly FLNV01 (sample SAMEA3878207, study PRJEB12797) | bioreactor metagenome | biome: Moose rumen | place: Sweden | collected 2011-10
TTCCGTCATTTTGGTAAGGACAAGGTCTTTATGGACTTTGCCTTCTTCGCCACCGCCTTCAATATCAAGAAAATGATCCGGACAATGAAAAGGGTAGCATAGAGACCCGTTCTTGGCTCAATTATGGGGCATATGTGGAGGAATAAGAACCCATTTTGGGCATTTTGGCGGTAATAATGGCAGAAAAAGAAAAATCAGCAGTCAAGCTGTATACAGGGATCTTGAAGGCTGATATTAGAAATAAAAAAGAGGATGTGCCTATTTTGACACACCCTCTTGTTTAAAGGAATCCTGTTTTTATTGAGCTTGCAGAATCACTTTCGAGTTGAGACCGCTCGGCATTGGCGTCCAATGTGCATAGTCGGTCTTCTTGTAATTGATGTCCACAACATTTATCTCATTGAACTTACGCCACTCTACACTCTTGCGGTCAAGGTCGGCAATACGGTTTGCCGGGAGGTTTGTGACCTCAATGCGAAGCTCGTTCCTGCCCTTCTTGATGGCATTACCGCAGTCGAGGATATATGGCACAGCCCAGGCACAGCCTAAGAACTGGCCGTTAAGATATACCCGTGCCGACTCGCGCACATCGCCCAGACTGATGCTCCAGCGCTTCTTGGCCTGCTTTGCCGAAAGCCTGAAACTGGTGGTATATACACCTGTTCCCATAGTAATGGCGGCTGCATCGTTGAGTCTCTCCCAAGTCTGTAATGTGTCGAGACGGAAGGTGCCCTCCACACGAGGACTCTCTTCTGTGAACGACAGCATCCAGGGGCCTTTGATCTCAATCTCCTCACCGTCTGAAGGCTCGATAATCTTCTCGGCTACTGCTTCAGATGATGTCTGCAATATCCTGCTCTCTCCGGATTTAAGGTCGACATGCAGCTTCCCGCCGATGACAGACGCCGGTGAGACGTCGCCATTCATCGGGTTGAACCATGTAGCACCCTTGAAAGGCACAGCCAGCTCGACATCGCCCTTGATATCCTTCGGAGTGAGATTGGCGATGAAGTAGTGGTAGCCCGTCTCTGTCTGTCGGCGGACAGCTTTCAGTCCGTAGTCTCTCTTCATTGTCTCGGGTTTTGCGAAACGGGCCATATCCTCTGCCGACTCACCGTAGATGACGAGTGGCGACAGCTGGTCTAGCTTGTGTTTGAGCTCCGGTGTGATAGTTGTGCCTGAGGGTATGATGATGGCCTTATAGCATGTTCCCTCTGCCGTTACGAGGCGCTGGATATCGCTCTTCAGAGTCACCTCGCTGAGCAGACGGTCACTGATATAGTCGCAGTCGTAGCCGGCCTTGTCGATGCTCAGTATCGTCTGTATGAATTCCGGCGCCAGCTTACCCATCTGGTGGATAGAGAACTGCATCATCAGTTTGTCGGTATGCTTCTTCCACATGTCGCGAACTGGCAGGTATACGAGGAAGTCGTTGTCGGGCTCACCCAACTGCAGGAAGCTCTGGCAGCGTTCTACGTACTGCATGAAATAGGGAGCGTCGCGCCAGATAGAGTTGGTGGGCGACATATCGATACTCGCGTAGAATTTCCATCCGGGCCAGGGGTCGTCCTTAGGCGAATAACAGGTTCCGTGAAAGAAGATATGGTTCACACCGGCACAGAACATCAGGTCCAGGTCGGGTTTCAGCTGTGACAGCGACGTGCGGAAATGTTCCGTAAGCCAGGTGAATGTCTCACTCGAGGTATATGGTTTTCCGCAGATGTGTGCTGCTGAGGGGGCATATTTAAGCATCGAGTAGTCGGAGTCATTCTTACGGGTCTTCCCAGGGTCTGTACGCAGACCTTTGATACCCAGTTCGGAGAGACCGAAACCCTCTATCTCGGGTATGTCTACCGCAGCATAGCAGTCTATCAGGTTTGCGGGTGAGCCGTGTGCCTGATTGCGGGTGATGGCTCCGTGACTGTGGGCCCATGCCGTCCATTGCTGGGTGAAGTTCTCAAGCAACAGGTCGCTGAGTGTCTCACGGTAGTCGCTGACCACCCTGACACTGCCTTCGAGCAGCTGTGGGAGGAAGTATTCCAGCTTGTATCCCCTGCGTTTCTCAAATTCTGCGAACATGCCTGGTGTCCAAGTGGCCTCGCTCACCTCGTATGAGTCGTTGAAGAAGGTATGGGGATAGGGTGTGCCTGTCCTCTCGAAGGCTTCTTCAATATGGTGGAGATAGTTAGCGACAGCCTGACGGTTGAAGTGGTCTACCACCAGTCCTTCTCCTCCCGGTGCAGCGCGTTTCACCTTCATGATACCATGACGTACATATACCGCGATGACTCTCCACTGGGCCGACTCCATCTCCTTGAGTCTCATGCGTAGTGTCTTTCGTGCCGTCTTGTTGGCGGTTGCTTTTATCTCTTGTTGTAACAGCTCGCCCGGGTTCCAGTTCAGCGTGTTGTCCTCTACGTATCGTGTCACGTCATAAGGCTTTCCCTGCCAGTAGGCAATCACCTTGTTCAACCTGCTGTACTTCCTGTCCTTGTCGGCTACGCTCAGCGTCAGGTTCTCCACGTGGCTGCCGATGAAGGTCGTATCCACGAAGACCACCTTTGCCGCACTCTCCTCCAGAGGCACCCACGGACCACCGAAGGGCCATCCAGTACCTGTCGACATATCAACTTCGATGCCCATCTTCTTTCCGTTCTGCTGTACTTCGCGCAGCATCTCCATCCATTTGTCGCTCAGGAAGGGGATATTGTTATCGTCGTTGCCCTTGACACCATAGAGCGGTGTTATCTCTACGGCTCCGATACCGTGATCTGCGTATTGCTGCATCGTCCACTGGAGATTCTCCTTGTCGACAGCAGAGCCCAGCCACCACCAACGAGTGCCGGCCTTAGCTTCCGGATGTGCCAAAGGCCAGCTCTGTGCCAATGCAGCAGATATGCTGCAACAGGCAAAAAATATAATGGTTAAGGTTTTCTTCATTTCTTCAGCAGTTTATAATACTCTGATAGTCCAAGCAGGAAACATCCTGTTCCGTAGTCCTCGAAATCGGGAACGCTCGTGAAGGTCACGGGCTGACCTGCTGAGGGGTCTTTGCCTGTACCCTGATTCCAACCTAGGAACCCATCAGAATGAACGCATGACTCGAGAGCCTTCCAGGCTTTGTCGCAGGCAGGACGATAGATATTCTCCTTAAGCAGACCCTTCTGAATGCCCCACGACATACCATAGAGGAAGAGTGCGGTACCGGTCATCTCAGGTGTGGGGTAGTCGACATCGCTAACGAGACTTGCATGCCAGAACCCGTCCTCATGCTGACACTTCAGGAGTCCTGCACTCATAAGCAGGAAGTCTTTCTTCAGCTTCTTATAGGCCTTGTTCTTTGGTGAGAGCACGTCCATACAGCGTACGAGGGCTGCATAAACCCAACCGTTGCCTCTGCTCCAGTAGCAGTTCTTGCCATCTTTCTCTTTATATGGGGGCACGAAGTCCTTATCGCGCCACCAGAGGCCTTCCTTCACGTTGAAGAGACCACCGCCACAGGTGTTACGGCTCCACTCGTAGCTCTTAATGGCATAATCGAGATAGTCGTTATTGCCTGTGATGGCATACATCTTTACATAAACGGGCATAGCCATCTGGATGGCATCGATCCAGGTCCAGTAGTCCACACGCCCTGAGGTCATCTGCTTATCGAGGTTCTCCTTAACTGTCTCGAGGGTTCCCTTGCCTGTAAGCTGGTTGAGTTCGATATATGTCTGAGCACAGCACTGGTCGTCAGCATCGGTAGTCTTTGTGCCGTTACGCGGGGTCCACTTATGGAAGTCGGACCATTTCTGTGTGTAGTCGAGATATCGCTGCTGAGGGTCGATGGCATTAAGGGCCATCAGTCCTTCGTAATACACGGCTCTCGTCCAAAGTGACGAAGGACGTATCTTCTTCACATTTGTGGGTAGTGTGGGGTCATTATACTTCATCATGAAATAGTCGTTGGTCTTACGCGCAGTCTGAAGTATCTCTTCCTGTGCATTTACTGTCGTTGCCAGAAAAATGGCAAAGAGTGAAAGGATGATCTGTTTCATATTCTTAAGTGTTTATTTTGTCTCGAGTTTTGTGATTACAGTCTTAAAGTTGTCGCTGGTAGTGCGGAGAATGATCTTCGAAGGGGTCTTTCCTGCACGGAGGATAACCAGAGCCGAACCCTGCCAGAGACGACGATGGCCGGTGGTATTGAGCTCGTCGCTGTTGATGTCGCCATTGGATACTGCCACGATACGTGCATCGCCATCAACAGAGAATCTCAGCTCGTCTGAAGCCAGAAGCACCTTACGGCCCTTGGAGTCTACAGCTGTGATACGTATATGCTGTAGATCCTGTCCGTCTGCCTTCCAGCTGCTGTTATCTGGTTCTGCTATCAGTTTAACAGCCTTGCCTGTGGTCTCAAGCTGATGACGGGCAACGGCTTTTCCGTCCTTGTAGGCTACAGCCACAAGCTTTCCCGCCTTATAGTCGATATCTTTCCAGTTTATCTTGTTGCGTTGCCTGGGGTCTTGAGGATTTTGTCTACGACCCAGACTCTTGCCATTGAGCAGAAGCTCAGCCTCATCGCCATTCGTATATACCACGAGGTCGGCCTTAGATCCCTCCTCACGGTTCCAGAGCTCCGAGAGCCGATCATTGCCTGTCTGGACGCCATTCCACATCACGCTGGAATTCTTGTCTTCTACTACGGCGATATGCACCAAAGGCTCGTCGCTCATGAAACTCTTCATGAAGTATGCCTTCGGCTTCGGGTTAAGGGATATGTCGAACACACCCTGTGCCCAACCCTTTGCCGGCCATCCCTGACTCTCGCCAAGATAGTCGATGGCACCCCAATAGGCTAAACCTGTTACCTTATTCAGATCCATCTCAAAGAAATTTGGCCCCATAGCTGCTATCGATGCCTCACTCTGGTAGAATATCATCCACGGGAACCGGCGTCCGTCGCCGGGGAAATACATATACCTATAATTATATGCCTGGATGTCAGTCTGCATGGCGAGGTCGCATGGCAGCGAGTCAGTCTCCCAGTTGCGGTAACGTGGATGCATGGCTACGGTAACCTTACGTGTAGAGTCGTAACGCTCGAGCACGGGCTTCATCATCTTATAGCAGGTGACACCGAAATCATTAAACGGCTGGTTCGGGTCTTGTTGCAGCTCATTTCCGAGACTCCACATCACTACCGATGGAGAGTTGCGGTCGCGGGTTATCCACTCTTCGATGTCCTGAGCAAAGTGGTTGAGGAAAGGCACTCGTCCACCGGTATGCTGACGGGTCCATTTGTCGTAGAGCTCATCAACCACCAATATTCCGTGTTTGTCGCAGAGCTTGATGAAGTCACGGCTATATGGATTATGCGATGTGCGGATATGATTCATGCCAAACTGCTTCATCAGCTGTATACGCTTCTCGATGGCACGCGGATAGGCTGCTGCTCCGAGGGCTCCTAAGGTGTGGTGGTTGGCATAGCCCTTCAGAATAACTTTCTTACCGTTTATCTTCAGTCCGAAGTCAGGACCATACTCTACAATGCGGATACCGAACTGCTCTGAAATCTCATCAGCGATGCTACCGTCTTCTCTCACCAGCTGGGCCACAGCCTTGTATAAGTTAGGATTCTCTGTATCCCAGAGCTGTGGATTTTGAATTTCCACCTCCTGCATCCTGATGTTCAGCGTTCGTGTCTGAGGGTTGGGTCCTCGATTACAGGTCTGCTCAGCAACAAGCTGGCCAGATGGGTCGTAGATGCTCACCTTCATCGTGGTCTGCCTGGCCTTCGTGCGGTTGGTATAATCGGCAGAGAGACTTACGTATCTGTTGTCACGAGTGGTGATATACAGTGGGTGACGCTCAAAATAGAGGTCTGAGGCTGTACTTACGAGACTCACGTTACGGAAGAGTCCACCTCCAGTATACCATCGTGAGTTTTTCTCCGTCATCGTATGGGCCTTTACCTTTATCTCATTCGGCTCGCCATAGCGTAGCATCTTTGTCACGTCAATCTGGAATCCTACATATCCGTAGTCTGTCTTCCCGATATGCTTTCCGTTGAGCCATACATCGCCCACATACATGATACCCTCGAAATCAAGCAACACCCTCTTGTCTTTCATTGACGCATCAGGGGTGATGGTCTTACGATACCACCCTGCGCCCATCTCCTTGAATCCTCTTGCAGAGAGCCGGCTCTTGATGTTTGCTGCCACATCGCTGTTGTCAGGGCGCTCGTCGGCTGATGGTGCCACCCAGGGCTGCTCTATCTGGAAGTCGTGGGGCACATCCACCTTACGGAAGTCATTAAACAGTGAGTCACGTGAAAAATCCCAGTCGTAGTTAAGGTTGATGACCTCTCTTTGCTGTGCCCACATACTGGTGGTGAGACACAGGAAAAAAACAATTGCGTCGATGCGATTTCTTCTCATTTGTTCTTTCGTTTTAGTTTCTGCTGCAAAGATAGGTGAAAAAAGTCTTTTTTTCTTATCCGTCCGTTCTGAAATTAGCACTTTTGTACAACTTTGATAGTTTACGGACGATTATGTTTCGTAATGGCTGGCAAAACAGAGTACTTTTGCATCAACAAAACGAATCAAACAAAAATGAAAAAGTTATTCATCCTGACTCTGACCTTAGTGGCAAGTCTGAGCGTAGGTGCTCAGAAGATCGACACCTTATTAAATATATATGGTGCCAGTCCAATAGATCTCTCAGTGAAGGTGCCTGATGGCAACTATCGTGTTACTGTAACCCTGGGTTCCAGAAAACGTACATCGCAGACAGTTGTCCGTGCTGAATCGCGTCGTCACTACTGCGACCTCGTGACTACGAAAAAAGGAAAATTCCAGACGGTATCGTTCACCGTCAACAAGCATGAGCCGATGATCGATGCCAACAAGAGTGTCAAGCTGAAGCCACGTGAGATTACGTATAAGAACTGGAATGATGTCCTCGACCTTCAGTTCTGCGGTCCTGCTCCCGCTGTACAGCGCATCACCATCGAGCCCGACACAACGGCTGTGACAGTATTTCTCTGTGGCAATAGCACAGTGGTTGACCAGGAGGAAGAGCCCTGGGCTTCGTGGGGACAGATGATCACACGTTGGTTTGACAACGAGGTGGTGATAGCCAACTATGCTGAGAGTGGACTCTCATGCACATCGTTTCTTGCCCAGCTACGTCTCGACAAAATCCTGTCTCAAATTCGTAAGGGCGACTATGTGATCTGCGAGTTCGGGCATAATGACGAGAAGGAGAAGAAGGCAGGCGATGGTGCCTGGTACAGCTATTCCCGCAATCTGAAGATCTTTGCCGACCGAGTGCGTGAGAAGGGCGGGAATATCATCTTCGTTACTCCTACGGCGAGAAGATTCTTCAATGATGACCAGAAGACCATCCGTAATACTCATGGCGACTATCCTGAGGCAATGAAGACCGTTGCACGTCGTGAGGACGTGCCTGTCATCGACCTCACGAGCATGTCGACGACCTTCTATGAGACTCTCGGCTTCGAGAACAGCAAGAAGTCGCTCGTCCACTATCCAGCGAACACTTTCCCCAATCAGCCAAAAGCACTGGCTGATAACACCCACTTCAATCCTTTCGGAGCCTGGGAGATAGCAAAGATGATTGTAATGGGACTCAAACAGATAGGTTCTCCACTTGCAGATCATCTCCGTACAGACTGGCAAGATTTCGACCCTTCTCATCCTGATAATCCTGATGAATTTGTATGGTATCCCTCTGGAAATACCAACCTCACAAAGCCCGATGGTAACTGAAAAATACACACATTGTACGATTCTGATATTATTCGTACGCATTTGTATGGTAAAAAAATGCTAATATCACTAAATTTGCAGCAAACGAATCAATTTTTTATTTAAATAACTAATCAATTAAATTAAAACCTGTATGATGGACATTGGAAAATCAAGTCTAAACAACAGCTGGGGCATGCTCCAGAGGTTGATGTTTACGGTTCTGTTCGCAGTGTGTGCCATTACGGTATCCGCCCAGAACAAGGTAACCGGTACTGTCGTCGATGCAAATGGCGAAGCCATCATCGGCGCGAGTGTAATTATCAAGGGAACGACCAATGGTTCAGTTACCGATCTCGATGGTAACTTCACTATTAATAATGTTCCCGCGAAAGGTAGTCTCGTAATCAGCTACGTTGGTTATCGTACTCAGACCATCGCTTTGTCAGGCCAGAGTAAGATCGACGTAACCCTCGAGGAGGACAAGCAGATGCTCGACGAGGTGGTAGTAGTAGGTTATGGCGTTCAGCGTAAGAGCGACGTTACCGGTGCTCTTACCCGCGTAGGCGAGAAGGAACTGAACGCAAAGCCGGTAAGCAATGCCTTTGAGGCTCTGCAGGGTAAGGCTGCTGGTGTGGATATCACATCGAGCGAACGTCCTGGTACCGTAGGAAGCATCATGATTCGTGGTACCCGCTCTTTGAATGCCTCAAGTGCTCCTCTCTATGTTGTCGACGGTGTGCCCCTCCAGAGTGGTGGCATCGAGGCCCTGAACCCTCGTGACATTGAGAGCATCGACATCTTGAAAGATGCCTCCTCTACCGCTATCTACGGATCTCGCGGTGCCAACGGTGTTGTTCTCGTAACAACCAAGCGCGGTCAGGAAGGCAAGATGCAGCTGAGCTATTCTGGCTCATTCACCTTCGAGAAGATCAAGGATAAGAGTCCTGCTTTCAGTGCAAGCGACTATATCACCTGGCGTCGCTGGGCTTACTACAACTCTGCCCCAGACAAGTACACACCTGGTGATCAGCCAACTCAGGAACAGGATAAGTCGTTCTTCTCAGGCGACGAGGTTGCCCTTGCTAATGTGATGAAGGGCTGGTCTGGCGGCACTTGGGACGGTTCAAAGGTGACTGATACCGACTGGACAGATTACGTAAAACAGACTGGTATTACTCAGGAGCATACTATCAGTGCTCGTGGCGGTTCTAAGAACTTAAGTGGATTTGTTTCTTTCGGCTACCTTAAGAATAAGGGTACCCAGAAGGGACAGGAATACAGCCGTTATAACTTTACTGCTTCTGCTGACGTACAGGCAACACCTTGGTTCAAGCTTGGTGGTTCTCTCAATGGTTCTTATGCAAAGCAGGAGTACGGATTCGATCGCACCGGTCAGTCAAGCAATTCTGGTCCTACTGATATTTACAGTGCTGCAAAGAGCATCTTGCGCTATGCGTTGCCTTATGACGAGGCTGGCAATATCATATTGATGCCTGGTGGTTCTACAACAAACACATATACTGTTATTGATGAGTGGAGCAAGTCTAACAACCAGCGTGAGACCTATCGCGCTCTGGGAAGCTTATACGCTCAGATTGACTTTGGTAAGATCTGGGAACCTCTGCAGGGTCTGCAGTGGAAGACTCAGTTCGGTCCTGACTTCCGTTTCTACCGTCAGGGCATCTATATTGACAGCAGTTCAGCTGCTCGTGGAGGCGGTAACAACTATGCCACTCGCAACGATACCCGTGACTTTGCATGGACACTGGATAACATGTTGCTCTACAACAAGACCTTTGGTGAGCACAACTTCGGCCTTACCCTGTTGCAGTCTGCATCAAAGAGTAATACCGAGACCAGCAACATGCATGGTGAAAACTATCCGATGAGCACCTTCCTTTGGAACAACATGGGTGCCATCGATATCACTGAGTCTGCTTATAAGGCATCTATGGGTACAGGCCTGTCAGAATATGCTCTGAGCTCTTACATGGCTCGTATCAACTACTCGTTCATGGATCGCTATCTGCTCACTGCTTCTGCACGCTGGGACGGTTCTTCAGTACTTGCAGAAGGCAACAAATGGGACTTCTTCCCATCAATGGCCTTAGGATGGCGCATGGAGCAGGAAAGCTGGCTGAAGGATGTTTCTTGGATTGATCAGTTGAAGCTCCGCTTCGGTGTTGGTGTAACAGGTAACTCTGCCGTTGATGCTTATGGCACACTCGGTGTAATCAGTTCTTACTGGATGCCGTTCAGCACGGGAAACACACAGATTCTCGTTACCAACGAGCCTTACTACTCCAACAGCCAGAACAAGATGCCTAACAAGAATCTTAGCTGGGAGAAGACCACTCAGTGGAACTTCGGTATCGACTTCAGCTTCCTGAAGGGCCGCATCGGAGGTACTATCGATATCTACACATCTACCACAAAAGACCTGTTGATGGCAATGACCATCCCTTCTCTCTCAGGTTATCCTTCAATGATGGCTAATGTTGGTAAGACAAGCAACAAGGGTATTGAGGTGACACTGAATACTATCCCTGTAATGACAAAGGACTTCATGTGGAACTCAAACCTGAACTTCGCTTGGCAGAAGGATAAGATCGAGGAACTCTCAAATGGTGAGGAAGACGATATCAACAATGCCTGGTTCATTGGTGAGTCGATTGCTGTTCATTATGGATATGAGTCTAATGGAATCTGGCAGGAGAGCGATGCCGCCGAGATGGAGAAGTTCAATGCCAACGGACATAAGTTCACTGTTGGTAGCGTGCGTCCTGTAGACCAGAACGGAGACTACGTAATCGGCGCAGACGATCGTGTCATCCTCGGTAACAAGAATCCTCGCCTTACAGCAGGATGGTCAAACAGCTTCTCTTGGAAGGGACTGGAACTGACTATCGAGCTTCAGGGTCGCTTCAAGTATATGGTCAGCACGGGTGGCGAAGGTCAGCTCGGTATGTACCAGCAGCGTGAGATCGACTACTGGACACCAAGCAACACTGGCGCCGACTGGCAGAAGCCTGTATACAGCACCGCCGGTGGTGACTCTTACTCAAGTCTGCTTGGTTTCAAGAATGCTTCGTTCATCAAGATCCGTAACCTCTCTTTAGGCTACAACTTCGATAAGAAACTGCTCAGCAAGGCTGGCATCGGCCTTACCAATGCCAAGATTTATATCCAGGGAAAGAACCTCGGTATGCTCTACTCTTCTGTTGACTTCATGGACCTCGACACAGGATGGACCTATTACAACCGTGGATTTACTGTAGGTTTGCAGGTAGACTTCTAATTGAGAATTACAAAAGTTAATTGAAAACTATTAAGATAGACATAATATGAAATATATCAATAATAAAATAGTCTGCGGTGCGTTGTCTTTATTCACCCTGCTGGGTACGACCTCCTGTGGTGATGACTTCCTGAAAGAGGATGCCGGTCACCTTTATACAGACGCATTGCTTGAAACAAAGGACGGAGCCCTGGCAATGGCTGCCGGACTCTATGGAAACATCCGCTGGCACTTCGGCTACGAGTGGGCCTATGGCATCACTCTTTACGGATGTGATGAATTTACCAATGGTGCCGACCTTACGGCAGAGCCTTGGAACACTTATGACAACCGTCTTCAGCCACTTGACTGTACAACAGCCCTTGGTGCTGCAAACAACAACTGTCCGCCTGTATCAGGCCTCTGGAACCAGATGTACTATGGTATATCAACAGCTAATCAGGTTATCTCAAAGGCTACCCTTGTCACTGATGAGGACTCTCGTAACAAGGCCTTGGGCGAGGCTCACTTCCTTCGTGGCTACAACTATTATCGTCTGTTTGCACAGTATGGTGGTGTAGTTATCCAGACTGAGCCCGCAACAGGTGAGGTAAAAAAGAATTTCACCCGTGCTTCTGCTGAGGAAACACTGAATCAGGTAATTGCAGACTTCGAGGAGGCTTACAAACTTCTCCCGACCAACAAATGGCGTGGTAACGGTACCTGGACAAAGTACACTGCTGCCCACTTCCTGGCAAAGGCTCTTCTGTTCCGTCAGTCGGAGCGTAACAGCAGCTGGAACAGTTCATACAACAAGGACACAGACCTGAATCGCGTCATCTCTCTCTGCGACGAGGTTATTGCAGCTTGTCCGTTGGCTGCGGATTATGCTGACCTGTTTGCAAATTGGACCGGTATCAATTGTCCTAACGAAGGTCTTTCTGAAATTCTGATGGCTGCAGAGCACAACGGTGATGCCACCACACAGGGCCGTTTCGGAAACCGTACATACAACTACTTCTCTCCACAGTTCTCCAACTTCTCAGACGCATGGGTACGCCGTGGAGCCTATATCGGTGAGATGGACTTCCAGCGTTGCCGTCCAACAGAGTACACCTACTCTGCATTCGACAATATCAACGATGCCCGTATGTGGAAGACATTCAAGACTGTCTATGGTTTGAACAACTATGCAAAGAATGCCGCTGCTGTAGCTTCTGCCAATGGGGTATCAGAGAGCCAGGCTCCTACAATCGGTGACGTAGGTATCATGTTCATTCTGAACAACAAGAACGATGCACGTGACCTCGAGGCCCTTTACGGAACCTTCGGACGTGGCGGACAAGCCCATACATTCATCAATCCCGAGACAGGCAAGTGGGTTCCCAACGCCTTTCCGACATTCCTCAAAGGTACATACGTACTCTACAACTACGGTGTAAGCGGCAATACCAAGACCTCTAATGTGTTCTGCGGTATCAACAAGACTGCCGACGGAAGCCGTACAGCAGAGAAGGGTGACGCCCATCGTGACGTGATCATGGCCCGTACAGGTGAGACCTATCTCGTAAAGGCTGAGGCTCAGGTCCGCCTGGCTAAATATCAGGAGGCTATCAACACAGTCAATGTGCTTCGTGCCCGTGGACAGTGGAAGAAGAACGAGGACCGCAGTTATTATACCGACGGTTCAATGGCATTCCTCAAGGCCGACGGTGGTATGACCGACAACTCTATCGCAGGCAACAACTCAAACTGTAAGGATGCTGCAGGCAAGACTATGACCATGTCGGAGGCTTACTATGCTTCTCATTTGCACAAGAACACATATTACCTGTCTACAGGTATCGATGTAACAACCGATCCTTCAAACCTTCAGATTGCAAGCTACACCCAGTTGCCGGCAGAAGATGAGGCTATTCTCGCAGCCATCGGTGCCTCTGGCGACTATGAGCGCATGCTTAACTTCATCTTCAACGAGCGCACACGTGAATTGCTCGGTGAGTGGAACCGCTGGGAGGAACTCTCTCGTGCCGGTCTGCTTATCAAACGTGCCAAGGCCTTCAATCCCGAGGCTGCTCCCAACATCACTGCAGGCAAGCATGAACTCCGCCCGATTCCTCAGGCATTCATCGATGCCCTGCAGAATGAAGATGGCTCTAACCTGAGCGATGCCGAGAAGAAAGCTTGGCAGAATCCAGGTTATTAAATCCTGAACATGTTTATTTGATTTATACATATTAGTAATTGTTAGCAGATTAATTTAGGTTAGTTAGTTAATTTTCGAACCGCTCCGGAAGCTGGCGTGCTTCACGGGGCGGTTTATTTATGAAGTTGCTGCCATGCATCTGCCACTTTCTAATCACAGATTAAACAACTCCAAAATATAGACCCGCAGCACTCATTGGTGTTGCGGGTCTATGCTATGCCACAATTCCTGTTACAAGACAGCCGACTGCTACTTGATAACAATCTTTCTTCCGTTATAGATGTAGATGCCCTTCTGCGTGGGCTTCTGACCGAGTTGGATACAACAATGTCTTTTTCACTCAGTGGTATTGTGGGGCTATATTTATTTCAGGGCGATCTTCCTGCCGCTATTCAGGTAAATGCCGTTGGCAGAGGGCCTGCTGCCCAGTTTTCTCCCATCGAGGCTGTACCAATATGGATCATCAGTCTTATTCGCACCTACAGCACTAATGCCTGACTCAATACCGAGAAAGTTCTTGAGCTCATAGAGAGCAGGCAGGGCCTTACCGGTCTCGTTGTCGAAGAGCGAGGCATTATACCAGGCATCTGTCACGCGTTTTGTTGACCAGTCGAGACCATACTCGTTGGCCTCGAGGAACCACCAGAAGAGTCCGCTGACACTTTCATGCCTGTTAAGCATGGTTATGAGGTCGTCGGTAAACTGGCGCTGCCCCTCGTAGGTCTTAGGATAGTATTGCTTGTCTTTATCGCCTACCTCATAATGGTAGCCACATCCCGTTTCCACAATCATGATCTTCTTGTCGGAGAAATTCTCCTCAAGCTTGTTAAGCCCTCTCTCCAAATCTGTTACGCGTCCTTTGAAATATGGATAATACGACACACCGATGATATCATAGTCGACCTTCTTGTCCTTTATTCGGCTGTAGAAAGCCACGTCAAGCGTAGGATTGTTGGCACACTGCTCTGTGTGAATGATGATCTTGGCATCCTTACAGACCTCACGACATGCCTTGGAAGCATTCTTCAGGGCTGTGGAGAGATGGTCCCAGTTATCATCGGTGTATGCCGTCCAGCTGCTATTGGCAGAGACCTTACAGACATCCCATAGCATTCCAAAGCTTATTTCATTACCTATCTGGATGAAATCGGGTGTCGCACCAGCTGCATTCAATTCCTCCAGGCTGTTCTTTGTATAAGTGTATATATACTCATAGGCAGGTGTATTGACTGCTGTCCATGATGCCGGCATTCTCTGTTTCCCGGGATCTGCCCAAGAGTCGCTATAATGAAAATCGAGCATAAACATGAGACCTGCATCCTTAATCTTCTTCCCAAGCTTTTTCACGTAGTCCAAGTCCTGACATACACCTTGCGCCTTTTCATCAGCCGGAGCATTGGAAGGATCGACAAACAGGCGCACACGCATAGAGTTCATACCCTGCTCTTTCAGGAATCCAAGCACATCCGTAATCTTCCTGCCATCCTTATCCATATAGTTGGCTCCGTTTTCCTCGTAACGTGAGAGCAAAGAGATATCGCCCCCTACATATTTCTGGGCATTGGTGATGATTGTGCAGATGAGCATTGTGGCAAGAGCCAGTAGTCTTATTGATTTCATATCGTAATTATTTGTTATGGCAGTGGGAACACTCGTGTTTATTTCTTATGACGATTGGCACGCTGCTCGCGGTACTTGGCTTTCTGACGTGCAGAACCACTACCGTGAGCACCGGTGATATACTGTTTCTTCTTGGCTTTAGTCTTCACCTTGCCATCGTCCTTTGGCTTATCACCTCCTCGTCCGAAGCTGATGCCGTGTTCAAGGATATTCTGAAAATCGTCCATAGGCTTAATGGTGGAAGAGGCGCACGCCGGTGAATGCCATTGCGATGCCGTATTTGTCACAAGTCTCGATGACATTGTCATCACGTACTGAGCCACCTGCCTGGGCAATGAACTCCACACCGCTCTTATGAGCACGCTCGATATTGTCGCCGAAGGGGAAGAAGGCATCGCTGCCAAGAGCCACCTTGGTGTTCTTTGCTATCCACTCTTTCTTCTCCTCACGGGTGAGCACCTCGGGCTTCTCCTTGAAGAACATCTGCCATGTGCCGTCGCGGAGCACATCATCGTAATCGTCAGAGATATACACGTCGATGGTGTTGTCGCGGTCTGCCCTGCGGATATTATCCAGGAAAGGCAGGTTCATAACCTTCGGATGCTGACGGAGCCACCATATATCTGCCTTGTTACCTGCAAGACGGGTACAGTGGATACGACTCTGCTGGCCTGCTCCGATACCGATGGCCTGACCATCCTTGACATAGCATACAGAGTTTGACTGGGTATACTTCAGAGTAATAAGGGCGATGATAAGATCGCGCTTAGCCTCAGGACTGAAGGTCTTGTTCTGTGTGGGCATATTCTCGAAGAGAGCGTCATCATCAAGCTTTATCTCGTTACGCCCCTGCTCGAAGGTGATGCCAAACACCTGCTTGCGCTCGATAGGCTCAGGCTGGTAGTCGGGAGCAATCTTGATGACATTATATGTGCACTTGCGCTTGTCCTTGAGTATTTCGATAGCCTCAGGAGTATAGTCGGGAGCAATCACACCGTCGCTTACCTCACGCTTCAGGATCCGTGCCGTTACAGCGTCACAGGTGTCAGAGAGAGCCACGAAGTCACCATAGCTCGACATACGGTCGGCACCACGGGCTCTGGCGTATGCGCATGCGATAGGACTCTCGTCGAGACCAGCGATATCATCCACAAAGTAGATATGCTTCAGAGTGTCGCTCAGAGGCAGACCTACGGCAGCACCGGCAGGACTGACGTGTTTGAACGAAGCTGCAGCAGGCAGACCAGTGGCGGCCTTGAGCTCCTTCACCAGCTGCCATGCATTGAAGGCATCGAGGAAGTTGATGTAACCGGGACGGCCGTTGATAACTTCGATGGGTAACTCGCCTTCGGTCATGAAGATACGTGAAGGCTTCTGGTTCGGATTGCATCCGTACTTGAGGGCTAATTCTTTCATTTTTAAAGCGATATTTTTGGAATTTGCGTGCAAAGGTACAAAAAAAGCAGAAGATTACATCGAGTTATCGCAGTTTTTTTATAACTTTGTGCCCATAAAGCATTGGTTATGGAGAAAAAGAGAATTGCACTTAGGAAACTTTTGGATGCTGTAGAGAAAGAGCTGCTCCACAAACCTGATACCAAGACACTCGACAGATTGTCGCTGTTGGCTGGATTCCAAAGCTGGGAGGAGTTTCAGAAGGCTCTTCACGGAGAGTAGACATAAAGAGAGAGATCTCAGACGAATCCGAAGTCTCTCTCTCTTTTCCTAGGGTTGATTATTCTGCTGTAACGGCACGACGCTTCTCCTTGATACGGGCAGCCTTACCTGTGAGCTTGCGCAAATAATAAAGCTTAGCGCGACGAACCTTACCAACCTTGTTAACCTCGATGCTCTCAATAGCTGGAGACTCGATAGGGAAGATACGCTCTACACCTACAGTACCAGACATCTTGCGAACAGTGAAGCGCTTCTTGTCACCGTGACCTGCGATCTTGATCACTACACCACGATAGAGCTGGATACGCTCCTTAGAACCCTCGATAATTTTGTAAGCGACAGTGATAGTGTCACCAGCCTTGAACTCTGGGAACTTCTTGCCGGTTGCAAATGCTTCTTCAGCAACTTTAATTAAATCCATTTCTTTAATTGCAATTAAATTTGTTGTATCGTTCCAACGCAACATAACAGGCCTCTCGATACTTCCTGCCAGCGATTACGCGGAAAGCGGGTGCAAAGGTACTACTTTTTGATGGATTAATGATGATGAGGAAATAACAAACGCAGACGTGTTAACATTTTTTAGCGTTTTATCAGATAATATGCAGTGAATATTGAATAATTTTTTGTATCTTTGCAACGCAAAACTGTAAAATTATGAATATGAAGCAATTTCTCATTGGTTCTATGGCACTTCTGATGATGGCATCGTGTGCACCCAAGCACTACCATCTGGTGAGTGTCGACAGAAGCCGTATCATCGTAGACAGCCGTTATGATCAGAACCCTGATACAGAGGCTGAGAAGTTTATCGCACCGTATAAGAAAGTCAACGACTCCATCATGGGTCCCATCATGGGTGTGGTGGATCATAACATGCACGCACAGCGTCCGGAGAGCGACCTTTCGAACCTGCTGGCAGACATCCTCGTATGGGCATCGAACGACTATAACGAGAAGCCGGTGTTAGGCATCTACAACATGGGGGGCATTCGCGCCGACCTGACAAAGGGTAATGTGTCCTATGGCGATGTGCTCGACGTGGCGCCTTTTGAGAATAAGATATGTTTCGTGACACTTAACGGTGAACAGATGATGACACTCTTCCAGCAGATTGCCAAAAGAGGCGGCGAGGGTGTGAGTCGTGGACTAGAACTCGTCATCGAGGGTGCTGGAAAAAAAAGTAAGGTTAAGTCAGTACGCCTTCACGGCAAAGAGATTGCCCCGGAGGCAGAGTACCGCATCGCAACCATCAACTATCTGCTTGAGGGTAACGACGGTATGCCTGTGCTCAGAGAGGGTTCGAACAAGGTGGCTCCTGATGATGCCAGCAACAACACCCGATATCTCATAATGAACTACTTCCGAGATAAGCAGGCGAAAGGAGAGATTGTGGACTCGAAGGTAGAAGGGAGAATCGTGATGGTGAAATAGAAAACAAAAAATAAAAATAAAAAATATATGAGACGAGGTAATATATATAATAAGGTGTTTATGAGGGCTGTGATGATGATGTTGCTCGTCATGATGCCTTTTGCCGCTTCTGCAAAGAAGAACAAACAGCTCGTTGTGCTTCACACCAACGACACCCACTCTTGTATCTATCCGCTCAATCCTAATCTCGACAATAAGGATCTGGCGGGACGTGGAGGTTTCCTGCGTCGTATCAACATGATTAAGGAGGAGCGCGAGAAGAATCCCGACCTTCTGCTCTTCGACAGCGGTGACTTCTGTCAGGGGTCAGGTTACTATACTCTGTTCAAAGGTGAAGTGGAGATAGGCCTGATGAATATTATGGGCTACGACTGCTCTACAATCGGCAACCATGAGTTTGACTTCGGTATGGAGAACATGGCCAAGCTCTTTCGTATGGCCAAGTTCCCTATCGTATGCTCAAACTACGACTTTACGGGTACGGTGCTTGAAGGACTCACAAAACCGTATATCACCATCCGTCGCGGTGACTTGAAGATAGGCGTCTTTGCCCTCGATCCTCCTATGAAGGGACTAGTATTCGACGGCAACTGCGAGGGTATCAAGTTCCTTGACCCTGCTGAGTCTGCACAGAAATATATCAATCTGTTACGCAAACAGGAGAAGTGTGATCTCGTAATATGTATCTCGCATCTGGGATGGGAGATATCGGTATATCCTGACGAGAAGTTCCTTAGCCTTACTGAAGGCTGCGACCTCGTGCTTGGCGGACATACCCACACTTATATGCCAAAACTCGAATATGCGCCCGACAAGAACGGCAAGATGATTCCCGTAGACCAGAACGGGAAACACGGAGCTTTCGTAGGTAAGCTGATACTCAACTTAGAGAAATAAGAAAAGCCGCTCGATACCGGGCGGCTTAATTTTTGTTTGTTTGCTTAAATGATTAGCCCAGGCTGATAGCCTCAGAAGGACATACACTAGCGCAAGTACCACACTCTGTGCAGAGATCTGGGTCGATTGAATACTTGTCACCCTCAGAAATAGCCTCTACTGGGCACTCACCCTGACATGTACCGCAAGCGATGCAGTCGTCACCAATTACATATGCCATAATTCTTATAAATTTAAATTAATATTAATGTTAATACTCACTTTTGACGATGCAAAGATAAGGATATTTTTTGATAAATACCAAATTTTGGGTATAAAATCTTCATTTTCCGCCCTCAATTTATACACTGTCGAAATAACAGGATATAATAAAGCGCTTTTTTGTCCGTTATTAAAGTATGAGTTATAAGAACGTAATAAGACACTTGATATTATTATCATTTATCATTTCCCATTTATCATTTCCCTTTAGCGCTGCGGCTCAGACACGAAGGGTACAGTACAAGCCGTATATCGACCTGCGCCCTCTGCACTTCGGCATCAACGTGGGAATGAACCTACAGGATATAGAGTTTGAGAACGTAGGTCCTCAGACGATAACACTTGAGGACGGAACTACGATGCAGCAGACGATAGTGACCGACGCCGATAAGTGGACAGCGGGCTTCAGCGTTGGAGTAACTGCTGACATGAGACTCTCCGACCATCTGAACCTGCGATTGTCGCCCACCATGCATTTCGGAGCCAAGCACCTCACTCTTCACAACCTCACACAGCTCTCGCCAGAGGGGATTCCGCATGAAGAGCATCAGGACATGAAGAACACGTATGTCTCAATACCCTTAGACCTTAAGTTCTCCGCCCAGCGGTGGAACAACTATCGCCCATATCTTATAGCAGGAGTAAACCAGATGATAAACCTCACAGGCAAGGACCAGGAGTATATCCGTCTGAAGAAGGCTGACACTATGATAGAGATAGGCCTGGGCTGCGACTTTTATCTGCCGTTCTTCAAGCTTATCCCTGAGATAAAGTTCTGTTATAGTCTTATCGATGCCCTCGACAGGAATCACCCCAATGAGCTGATGGACGAAAACAAAAGAATGTATGCCAACTCGGTTAGGAGCGGGCATACAAAAATGATTGTCCTTACTTTCTATTTCGAGTAAAACCGCATCAGAAACTCAGGTCTTTGCCTCGATAGAACTCTATCAGTGCCTTTTGGTAGATATTCTCATAACGCGCCTGAACAAGATCTGACTCTGCCATCAGGTAGTTGTTCTTCGACTCATTAAACTCCGTGATAGTAGCCTTTCCGTTCTCGTACTTAGCCTGCATAAGTGTAAAGGCATCCTCAGAACTCTTTACCGCCTCGAGCGATTTCTGTTCCTTCGCATGGGCATTAACGGCATTATAGTATACCTTCTGGATATCCTGATACAGAGTCTTTTTGGCATTATCCAACTGAAGCTGCTGGTTAAGTCGCTCTATCTTAGCATTACGGATGTTGTTTCTCGTCTGGAAACGGTTGAAGATAGGTATGTTGCGGTACTCGGCAGCACGACGCTCAGAGAGGTTCCAGATTGGCACTCCTGCGAGCTCATAGGTTCCTGAGTCGTAGTTGTCGAGGATGCCAAGGATATTGAGTAGAGTACTCTTTCCTGAACCCGAGGCACCCATGATGCTTACAAACTCTCCCTTAGCGATGTCGAGCGAAATGCCCTTCAACACATGGAGTGGCTGCGCACCTTGATAGGTCTTGTTGATGTCTTGTAAATGTATCATTATTGATAGTTGATATTTTAACCATTTGACGTTGCAAAAGTATGAAAAGTTGCATGTATCGCAAAATTTCTGGGATAATCTGCAAAGATTTGTGACGAATAGTCACAGACTCTCCCATGCTTTCACCACATCTTCGATAGAGATATCGAGCAACTGCATCTGCCGGAAGAGCTCTGGAAGACGGGACTTCATAAACTCCTGCTTGCGAGACTTCAGGATCTGCTTCTTGGCTCCAGGGGTCACGAAGTAGCCCAATCCACGCTTATTGTAGATAATCTCCTCGCGGGCCAACTGCTCGTAGGCCTTTACGGCCGTGTTGGTGTTCACCTCCAGCAGCACGGCATATTCTCGGACTGACGGTATGCGATCGTCGTCTTTATACACTCCAGAGAGGATTTCGTCACACAGACGATCCGCCATCTGGATATAGATTGCTTTATCGTTTGAAAATGTCATAATTCATCCATTTATTAGTAATTAGTTCAAATCTTTTGAAAATCTGGAACGAGGCCCAGTAATTCAGCACAGAGAGTATGGGGAAGGCGATATCAAGAACCCAAGCCAACCAGCCAATCTCGTAACTCTGAAGCACACCATTATCCCATTGAGTATGGAACAACGAAAAGTTCATAACAAATACTAACCTAAAAAATAACGTTATGCAAAGTATCACAAGCACACTGGTTCCCACGAACGAATACTTGCGAAACAGCGTTCCACCAAGTGTATAGATAGAGTGAATCCACAAGATACTCCCCACAATAAAAGACATTTCCACAATCATCAAGTCTGTAGGCACTTCGCCAGAATTTGTAATACTTGGCGTAATATTCTCTACCAACATAGGAATGACAGATGACCACCAATAGTAAGTTTCACCAGTAGCATCAATTGTCACACTATTATAGTACATTCCATCCTCATAAGGCATACCCCGATACCCAACAGCCCAATAGCTCAGCATGCGAAGTGCATCGCCAAGAACGATAGCCAGAAATGCGCAAGCTATACAGATAACTGTTGAATAAACCAACAACGAGAGGAACTTCTCAAGATTGGAGGCTGGCAACATTAGGAATGCCTCACGCTTACGTTTTTCATTGATGTTTGAAACTATTGAGCTAGCCATTATCAAAGAAACCAGAATTAAAATCATCGTCAGGAACTGAGAGAAATCACGCAGCATCGAGTCAGGTCCACCATAAGGATTCATCACCTTAAACACTATCTCGCCCAGGAACACAGCCAACACAGAACCTGCGAACCACAACAGCATCTTGCGGAAGTTGACACTCACTACCCAGCGGAGCGTCCTGCCAAATCTATTTATATTAAATCCATTCATATCGCAAATTTATTTTTATCACCTATAATTTTATGTTTATGCACCGTGAACACAAGTTCTCAGACTGTGTACATGTGTTTATGCACTGCGAACATAAGTTTGTCGCCCTGAAACATAAAAAACTCTCCGAACTGAAATCATTCCTATAGATTCACAAATTTTCCAATCACCTGAGTCCTGCAGAATAATCTGTAAGACAACCAGTAGTTAAACACCGTAAGAGCCAGATAGATTCCAAAACCTGTAGCATAAGTCAAAGTAGAAGAATCGTCATTCAGATCGATAGCCTCAACCTTTCCCTGATTCTTAAACAGCAGAACAACAAGCAAGATGAGAACCACAGTAGTGATAATCCAGTTGAACTTTCGAGTGCGGAACAGCGTTGCGCCAAGCGCATAGAGCGACTGAATCCAAAGAAGCACCACAATCATAGAACCTACGAATCTTGGCTTAGAGATTTCTTCAGATAACGTATCGACAAACAATTCTTTCCACGCCACAGACACCACAAAGCGACCATAATCGTGCCCAACTATCAAGTGGATAAGATACTGCAACAAGTCTGCCAGCAGAGGGCCAACCACATAGATTGGCAACAGAATCAAGAAACTCGAGTAGCGCATCAGATATTTCTCAGAGTTAGATGCCGGGAGCATCATCAGCGATTGCATATCGTGCTTGCCCTCCATGCTGTAGAACATCCAAGCCGGCCCCATCGTTATCGTCACGCAGAACATCATCACCATTGCTACTACGCAAGCCCTATAGCCACTATCATAACGTCCATTCATCTTTACCACCATCGTGAAGAACAGGAATATCAGCAGCGTCACTACAAATATCTGGAGGAACGACTTGACATAGTATCGCTTATCATTCCTAAGCGTCCAGCAAGCCAGCTTTCCGAATCTTTTCAAACTAAACTGAATCATATTTTACCCTCGTTTACAGCATTGAAAAGCAATTCTAAATTCACCTGTGTCTCAGAGCTGCCAACCTTACGCGGAGCGATTACAGCATTACCCTGAAGCGATGGCTCAGCATAGATGGCATCGTCCATATTCTCCGGTGTGCGATATTCGAATACATATTTTTCAGAGATCTCAGCCACGCTGGCATCAAGAAGGAGCTTCTGCTGAGAGAGAATCAGGATATGGTCGAGCAGTGCCTCCACATCGTGCACCTGATGGGTAGAGATGATAAGAGTGCGATCGCCACTCATATACTGAGCCACCACCTTGCGGAACTGACTCTTCGAGGGGATGTCAAGACCATTGGTAGGCTCGTCCATCAGCATCACCTTGGTATTCGTAGCCAGTGCGAAGGCCATAAACACCTTCTTCTTCTGTCCCATAGAGAGGGCGTTGAGCTTAACATCCATCGAGAGCTCGAAATCCTGCAGACAAGCCTCCATCACCTGAGTGCTGAAGAGGGGATAGAAGGGGCGGTTAATCTTTACATACTCCTTGAGAGATATTGCTGGCAGGTCGAACTCCTCAGGCACGATGAAGATATCCTGCAGAGTCTCTGGCTTGCGGAGCTTTGTCTCTATGCCATCGAAACTGACAGTACCCTTCTTCGGACGGAGCAGACCACTGATAAGATAGAGCAGAGTAGATTTGCCAGTACCGTTCTTACCCAGCAAACCATAGATATTGTCCTGTTTCAGCTCCAAACTGAAATCATCGAATACCAGGTCCTTCTGACCTGCATACTTAAAACTGATGTTGTTTACCTCAATCATGTCTCAATCTATTTTTAATTGTTATTTCTTACTGTCATAGTGTACCACCTTAATAGTACACTGCAAAAGTAGTGTTTTTCTGAATACGCTCCAAGTATTTCGCTAGAAAACTTTCGTTTCTTAACACAATTTAACTCCAAAGCCTCGTGCGGTAACTACTCAGCACCCCCTAATAAACCCACTCAGCGAATCTCAAAAAGAGTCGCCTTCTGCGAGAAATCTCACAAATCTGTTCAAAATCATCCAAATCTCTGTTAGATTTGTATAAATTTGTTAGATTTCTGCCCCAAAAGGGCACTCTTCATGAGGGGGGGCTGAGTAGTTACCTCGTGCGTACATTTTTTATTAAATATGAAAAAAGGGCTGCACCCTTGCAGCCCCGTCATTAACCAATTACCTAATAAAAGTTTGGATCGTCACTCTTTCGGACCATTCTGTCCGCGAGGCCCGCGTGGCTCCTCCTTACGACGTTTCTCCATGTCTGATTTGTAGCTCTTATACTGTTCTGGAGTCATGATCTTCTGAAGTTCCTCTTCATAGGCCTTCATCTGTTTCTCCATCTTCTCACGCATCTCCTTTCTGTCGCCCTTATCACCCTTTGGTGGCTCTGGCCTCTCACCCTTCACATCCTTTGGAGGCTCAGGGCGCTGACCTTTCATACCATGATGTCCGTGACGATGCATCGGACGCATCATATCACCATACTTTGTGTTGAGATCCAGCAACTGCTGCTTCTGCTTATCGCTAAGGTTATAATCCTTTGCCATTCGCTCTGTGCGATGCTTGATCATTTCTTCCTTACGGTTTTCCTTCTTATCCTGTGCAAGTGCTGCTGAACTGATAAAGAGCGCTGCTGCGAGGGTCATTAAAAACTGTTTCATAACTTTATTCCTTTCGTTTTAATTGTTATACATTCTGTTGATGTTCTCTGTTTTTGTTGCAACTGTCTATTTGACGCTGATAAACTCAAAAGGTTTAACCCTCTCCCACTCTCTTTCTGCCAACAGCGCATTTTTTTCAACCAAACTGTAGATTGTTTCAATAAAAGTTTGTATCTTTGCAGCAGTATTAACTAATAAGACCGAAATTATGAAACAGAAATTTCTTTCTATTATTACAGCCGCAGTGCTACTGCTGGTCATGGTAGCCTGTACAGAAAACAATGACAATTCCATTCTCCCCAGCCAACAGGAGATGGAAAAAAGCCTTGTCGGCCTATGGTATGAGGAGTTCGATTATAAGGATGTGACTGAGGACGGCAAGCCCTTCAACCGCGCCTTGATAGCAGTAGAGGCCAAAGCCGACCACACGGGTTACGTGGCTCTGGCGGTGTTTGATGACGAATTCAACGAGCCGCTCGAGATCTACGGCGGTCCGAAGGATGCACCTTTCACATGGCAGGTGACAGCTGAAGGACAAATCATCCTCACTGACCCGAATACAGGTGCTACAATCAAATCTGCTCCTACACGCAGTGACGTGAATCCTGGCAGCTTCGTAGATATCAGTAAGATAAATATGAATTGTTCGTCGGATAATATCACATTCAGCAATGCATCACATCAAGGCTCGCTTACGAGGGCTGCAAGCAATAATAGCGGTCTGATTCTGGACTGGATGGCGAAGTCTACCCTACCCCGTGCCTGCATCACCGACAGCATACCGGTATTGCTTTTCCCCGACTATATGAACTACGTGTTCAACTACCCGTCGGTAGACCCCTTCGGCAATCCCTGCACACTGAGCGGTACCATCACGGTCGACAAGTCGTATGATAAGCCTTTCAAGGGCATTCTGCTCTTCAACCACTTCACCATCTATGCCACATCACAGGCACCATCGCGTGGAGCCATCGAGTTCCCAACAGGGGCCGCCCTCACCCACTTCATCGTAGTGTCACCCGACTACTACGGCTTCGGCATCACTGAGAAAGAACCTCAGGCCTACTGTATCTCACGGGCTAACGGACGCGCCTCGCTCGATGCCTACATCGCTGCCAAGCGACTGATAGAAGACCTGGATGTGAAGAAAGGCGACGACTTCATCATCGCAGGCTATTCGGAGGGTGCTCAGACCACGATGGGCGTGTTGCGCGAGATATCAGAGCGCCATCCAGAGGTGAAGGTGAAACGAGCCTTCGCCGGTGACGGTCCTTACGACATCAACTCGATGTATGACGCCATCGCCAAGGGCGACACCGAGATGCCAAGCACCGTATGCAACGTGCTCTGGGCCTACAACCACTTCTTCCGTCTGGGTTTCGACATCCACGACTATCTGAAGGATCCCGTGGCCTCGAATTTCGATGATTGGTTCCTCAGCAAGCAGAACAAGCGCAAGACCCTCGACGAGGAGCTTATCAAGACCAAGAAGACGAGCGATATCTGCACACCAGCAGTCCTCGATACCAACAGCACCCTGTCGCGCAAATTCAAGGAAGCCTTCAGCACAGATGGTCTCACCAGCGGCTGGAAGCCACGCAGCGACTTCGATATCATGCTCTACCACGATACAAAGGACGACGTGGTACCTGTGGACAACTACTATGCAATGAAGAAATTCCTCGATGATAATAACATCAAGACAGAAGGACTTGTCGCTGAGTACAGCTCCGAAGCCACAAAGGAAGCTGGCATTAGCAATCATGAGACAGCGGCAGCTACCTTCTTCCTCAAGATTATTGCATGGATAAGAGCTAACTATTGATAAAAATAAATATGAACAAGAACGAACAATTTGTAATCACGATCAATCGTGAGTTAGGAAGTGGCGGTCGCACCGTTGGCCGTCTGTTGGCAGAGAAGTTAGGCGTACCCTTCTATGACAAGGCTGTCGTCAAGGCTTTGCAAGAGAAGTATAACCTCACTGTAGAAGAGATTGAGCGGATGAAGGGCCGCAAGCACAGCTGGTGGGACGAAGTGGAGCGTATCCTGAAGATTGACTCAGGCGTAAACATCAACTACTACCTGCCTCAGAAGGACGATGCCCCCGACCTGCTGACAACAGATGAGATGTTCAAGACCGAGACGATGATATTGCAGGACCTCGCCGCCGAGAAGTCGTGCATTGTTGCAGGTCGCAGCGGTTTCCATGTGTTCCGCGAGCATCCCAACCACCTGAGCATCCTCATCCAGGCCTCGATGGAGTACCGCATGGATCGCGTGGCCCGCAAGCAGAATATCACTGAGGATGAAGCCCGCAAGATTATCGACAAGGTGGACAAGATGCGTGAGAACTACGTGAAGAAATATACCGGCACATCGCGCTACGACACCCGCAACTACCAGCTCGTCATCTCTGCCGACGGCAAGACCCAGGAGCAGATCGCCGACATCATCATGGAGTACATCGGATAAGTAAATAGAGATACTAAAAGAGAAACGATGAAGAAAATATTCATGTTTGCTGCATTCGCCATTGCAGCTGTATCGTCAATGGCTCAGGTAAAATATACCATAAGCGGAACATACGATGCAAACGGCAAGAAAATCTATCTGAAAGACGAGTTGACAGAAAAGAATATCGACAGTACACTTGTTGCTGCTGGCAAATTTTCATTCACAGGCACAGCCGACAAGGACGCCCTGATGGCCGTCAAGACACAAAATGGAAATCTGGCGATGGAATTCTTCAATGATGGCACACCCGTCATTGTCAACTTCAACGACACTACTCTGAAAGGCTCTCCCCTGAATGAGCGTCTGGCAAAGCTTAACTATGAAATGGAAATCCCCCAAAGGCGATTTGAAGCCAAGGTGTCCAATATGACCGAGGCAGAGATGAGGGAGCATGGAGAAGAGCTCAGCGACGAGATGAACAAGGTGCTCGACGGGATGCAGGCCTTCGCCAACAAGGTGTTTAAAGAGGAGCGCAATTCGCTGATACCTGTAGCATTCAGTTCGTTTTACTTCTTTGACAATGGTGTTGAGGCATACGATGAGCTGGTGAAGGAGGGTGTGGTGTTTGCCAACCATCCTTATCTGAAGAGGTCGAGAGACTACATAGAATCTATAATGAAGCCGAAGGACAGCCCGAAGACAGCCTTCATCGGCCAGCAGTACATTGACCTGGAGATGGCCGATCCCGACGGCAAGATGCATAAGATTAGCGAGCTCGTGGGCGAGGGTAAATATGTGCTCGTCGACTTCTGGGCTTCGTGGTGCGGTCCCTGCCGTGCTGAGATGCCTAACGTGCTCGAGGCTTACAATAAGTACCACGACAAGGGCTTTGAGGTCGTTGGTGTGTCGTTCGACCAGAAAAAGGCTGCCTGGGTAAAGGCCATCGGACAGCTGAAGATGCCTTGGCTGCAGATTTCCGACCTTAAAGGCTGGGAGTGTGCCGCTGCTCCAATCTATAAGATTGATGGCATCCCCGACAATATCCTCATCGACCCACAGGGTAAGATCATCGATCGCGGCCTTCGTGGCAAGCCTCTGCACAATCGTCTGGAGAAACTGTTGAATAAGTAATTAGTCAAATGAACATCAAATTACATACTCCTAAGAGTCTGAAGACGGGTAGCGGCATGGGCTCGCTGAAGCAATTCCTGCTGTCGCTCTTCGCCACTACCGTGTCTATCGCGCTCACCTTCGGTACTGCGGCCATCATCGACTATAACAAGAAACAGAGCGAGAAACATGAGATAGTGATGATGGTGATGTACGATATGTGCAACTCACTGAAGTCGATAGAAGAGTGCGACTCTATGATCCATCAGTCGATGCTTTATCAGCAGCAGATAGCGGAAGACACCACCACGTTTGACAAGCTGAAGTACAACATGATTGCTCTGCTGCCTTGGGTTGGATATACCGAGACCACAGAGCGCATCTTCTCGACGAGCATCGAGACCATCAATACAGTAGGCAACGTGCTCTTTACCGAGAATGTGGCAGATTTCTATATGTTCCGTAAGTTATACAAAACGCAGGTCTGTGACTCCGTAGCCAATGAAATCAAGGCCAGAAATCCATTTGTAACCTTAAAGGGCACACTTGATTTTGACTACACCACCTATGCGCTCGCGAGCGTTGAACTTACGAAGATACTGCAGAAAAAGTATTCCCAGTGCAAGCAGATGATGGAAGTCAGCGACGAGGAGATTGACGCTTATCGGGAACAGAGAGAACTGATTGATAAAGGCATGTCTGAAGAAGAATCCGCAGCCCCAAGCTACAACAAGATTCTCCAGCTTCAAAATAGTATCGATTCGGCGAAGGCGAAACTTAAATTACAATAAAACGACTAATTGTGAATAGTAATTATTAAGCAATGAATAAGAACGAGAAATTTGTCATCACCATCAACCGCGAAGTCGGAACAGGTGGACGTACTGTGGGCCGTAAGCTGGCCGAGAAGTTATGTGTGAAGTACTGCGACAAGGCCGTCATCGACGGATTGACCCAGAAGTTCGGCCTCACCCCAGAGCGTATTGAGGAAATCAAGGCTCAGAAGAAATCGTGGTGGAACGACATCAACAACTACTACCATACATTGGTCAATAGTGCCAGTCAGCCTATGGAGGCTGAGGTGAAACTCGATAATGCCACCATGTTCGAGACTGAGAAGCGCATCCTTCAGGAACTGGCCTCACAGTCATCGTGTGTCGTAGCAGGCCGCGCGGGTTTCTTGGTATTCCGCGAATGGCCCAACCACCTGAATATCTTTATCCAAGCTTCAATGGAACACCGCATTAAGCGTGTCATGCGCCGTCAGGACGTCAGTGAGCAGGAGGCCCGCGACATCATTGAGAAGCTGGACTCTTCCCGTGAGGCTTACATCAAGAAATATGAGGACACCTCGCGCTACGACACCCGCAACTACCAGCTCGTTATCTCGATGGACGACCTGAGTGAAGACGATGCTGTAGAGATTATCATGGACTATATCAATCGCACAAGCAAGTAAGCATTATTACAGACTTGCAGATAGAATACCGTTGGAATAAATGATGGACAGCATAGTCAACAGTTTTTACGACAACCTGATAGCCGAGGATCGCTATAGGATGATACTCGACGGTCTGCAGGTGACGCTACTCATTACGCTCTGCGCCGCCTTGCTGGGCACGCTCTTAGGCGGACTGGTATGTTGGATGCGCATGAGCCGCCGCCGATGGCTGCAGCAAGTAGCCAAGGTGTATATCGACATGATGCGCGGTACGCCCGTGCTGGTGTTGCTCATGCTGATGTACTATGTGGTGATGGCACCGCTGGATGCTACGGGCATCGTGGTGGCTGTCGTTACTTTCGCCATGAACACAGCGGCCTACATCAGCGAGATGCTGCGCACCACCATCCAGGGTATCGACCGCGGACAAACGGAGGCGGGACTGGCTCTGGGCTTTACACCGCGACAGACATTCTTCAAGATTGTGTTGCCACAGGTGGTCAAGGCAGTGATGCCCGTATATCAAGGCGAGGTAATTAGTCTGTTGAAGGGCACGAGCATCGTGGGCTACATCGCCGTAGCTGATATGACGCGCGCCTCCGACCTGATACGCTCGCGCACGTTCGATGCCTTCTTCCCGCTCATCGTGACGGCCATCATCTATTTCCTCATGGCCTGGCTCATCGGACTGCTGCTTCAGAGCCTCGTTCAGCGCAAGCGTGTAAAAGCCATCATTGCAGCAGTGGTGCTGACATTGTTTGGCATGCTGGGTTACGTGCCAACGATGCTGTCGGCCACCGATAGCAATGCAACCGCCGATGCTGCGAACCTGTCAAGCGTTCCTCCTGCATTCCAGGCACTTAACGGCAAGAATGTTGCAGTGATTATCGGCAGCATACAGGATATTGCCGTCACCGATATGGCTCCCAATGCAAACATCCTGCGCATGACCAGTCAGACCGACCTGCTGGCAGCCTTAGAGAACGGCAAGGTAGATGCGGCGGGCGGTGAGAGTCTGACGCTATTGTTCAATAAGGAGCTGCTTGAAAAGGTGGATTCTGTAGGAGCAGGACTTACGCCGATTCCGATAGGAGCCTGTTACCAACTTGACAATACCGAATTACAACAAGACTTCAACAGCTTCCTGGCTGAAATCCGTCGTGACGGCACCTACCAGCAGATTCTGGATCGCTGGAGCAATGCCGACGACCCCTCGGCTTTGGAAATACCCCAACAACGCGGTACTGGACGCACCCTGCGCATAGCCACATATCCCGCCATGCCTCCGTTTAATTTCATCAATTTCGGAAAGCTGTCGGGTTTGGAGCCGGAACTGCTGACTGAATGGGCCAACAGGCGTAACTGGCAACTGGAGTTTCTCATCATGGACTTCGCGGCGCAGATACCTGCCGTACAGACGGGTAAAGCCGATATGGCCATGGGAGCTATCAGCATCACAGAAGAGCGACAGAAGCAGGTGCTCTTCTCCGACGGCTATATCGATTCGCATATCGTGCTGATGACGCGAAAGGGCGAGGCCGCCATACTCACCAATCCCACGCAGCCGACAACTACAGAGAATGACGAAACCCAATGGCTGTGGGCTGCAGCTCTCCTTATTTTAATAATTAGTGGTGGCGCATGGCTGTTCTTCCGCCGTAAGCGCAACACCCAGACTGCGGCAGCAAACTCTCAACTTTCCGCTCTCAACTCTCAACTCCTCCGCATCTCGCATCTTAAGAAAAGCTACGGCTCGCTCGATGTCTTGCGCGACATCAATACTGAAGTGCATCGCGGCGAGGTCATCTCCATCATAGGTCCTTCGGGCACGGGCAAGAGCACCTTCCTGCGCTGTCTGAACCTGTTGGAACAGCCCACCAGCGGCAGTATCATCGTCGATGGCGAGGACATCCTCACCAAGGGCTATCCCGTCAACAGTCTGCGTCAGAAGATGGGCATGGTGTTCCAGAGTTTTAATCTCTTCGAGCACAAGACCGTGCTGGAGAACGTCATCTTTGCCCCTTGCCAACTGCGCCACGAGCCTGAAGAGACAGCACGCCAGGAGGGTCTCGCACTGCTGCGCAAGGTAGGCCTGGCTGAGAAGGCCGACGTCTATCCATCGAGTCTCTCCGGTGGTCAGAAACAGCGTGTAGCCATCGCCCGCGCCCTTGCCATGAAACCCGATGTCATCCTCTTCGACGAGCCAACGTCGGCTCTCGACCCCACTATGGTGGGCGAGGTGCTCAGCGTCATCCGTCAGTTGGCCAAGGAGGGCATGACCATGCTTATCGTCACCCACGAGATGAAGTTTGCACACGACGTATCGACACGCATCTTCTTCATGTACGACGGTTATATCCACGAGGACGGTTCGCCAGAGGTGATCTTCGAGAATCCTGTCCACAGTGCCACCAAGGCCTTTATCCAGCGCATCCGCAAAGAGGTGTTCGAGATCGAGGGTCCCGACTTCGACTTCCTGGGCATGCACTCTACGATAAGGGCTTTCTGCCAAAAGTACGGAATCGCAGAGAAGCTGGAGACAGCAGAGCGACTGACAGACAAGATGCTCGACGACGTGATGGCCCAGTATCGTCCTATAACCGTCCGCATCACCCACAGCGAACAGTCGGGCGTCACCGCCCTCGACTTCATGGTGGAAAAGATGACCGCTACCCCACTGAGCGATGCGCAGCGTACTGAACTCTCCTCTGAGTGCCATCAGGTTATAGAGGAACCCACCAAGCGCGGTTTCCGCATAAAACTGATTATTTAAATCTCAATAAACAATAAGAATCTTCCTTCTTCCTTATCAAATCCGACTGCTATATGCGCCCATTCACCAGACATTTTTGTCTCTCTCGTGGGCGAGAAAAATTTCTCTCGTGGGAGCGCAAGTTTCGCTGTTACGCAGTGACGCCCCCTTCTCCGGAAAACTATCCGATGAAGGGGGCGATTGATTACTCGCTTAATCGTTTACTTCCAAGGATTGTCGAAAGCAACAGGTCCGTTCTCGAGTTTCTGGCATACAATCTCGATCTCCTCGAAGTGCTGCTGGCCATCCTCCCACTTCTCTACGTAGTGGATACAGTAGCAGTTAGTGCCCTTGAGCTCCTTCATGGCTGCGCCATCAACTGTGTTCACGAACTTAACTGATACATTCTTTGGACTTGTCGGGTCGAGCATCCAAGCTACCAACTCGTTGTTGCCGTCATTCATGGCCTTAACGCGGATTGTTACCTTACCACCACGGGGGATACCTGAAATCTGACCCTCTTTATCTGTTGCCTGGTCGAACTTATAGTCTACCATAATTACCTCACGCTCTGCGAATCCGTCTACTGCGAGTACTACTGGTGTTACATTTGCTGCCATATCTTGTTTCCTTTCTATTCTTTAATTGTTAAACTTATTTTTTATTTTTTATTTCTTTATTTTTTATTTGAGCTCTGCTCTTATGCCCAATCGTTTTCGTATTTAACGTTACCGAACTCAATCTGCTTACAGGTGATAGTAATCTCCTCGAAGTGTCCCATCTTGTCCTCCCACTTCTCCTCGAAATCTACGCAGTAGCCGTTGGTGAACTTGATTGACTTCATCTCCTTGTT
>FLNV01000571.1_pt1 | contig 33169 bp, 27 predicted proteins | sample 1140351 | NCBI WGS metagenome assembly FLNV01 (sample SAMEA3878207, study PRJEB12797) | bioreactor metagenome | biome: Moose rumen | place: Sweden | collected 2011-10
CTGTCGTAATCCTTTATTGTGATGTATCCGCTTTGATAGAAGAGCGGCAGGATGGACTTCATGTTCTCTGTAGGAGCATCGAATTCCGTCATCTGAGCCTCGCTTCCGTCAATCTTCGATATGTCGGCATTGAATTTGCGTATCATCTCCACGAGGAACGACGGAGTGCCGGTGGAGAACCAGAAATTCTCGATTTTACGTTTTGCCAGTGCGTTGATTATGCTGTATGGGTTGTACACACCCGGTGAGTCGGCCGAGAAATGATAGCCGTCGTACATCTGTCGCAGCGCGCCGAGAGTTTGTTCTACTGTAAGTTCCTCCTTCTGTGCCAGTTGCTTTATTCCTTCTTGGAAATTCTGTTCTATTTCCTCTTGTGTGAATCCGCAAATGGTGGAATAGTCATCGTCCATGCTAATGACGGTGAGGTTGTTTATTTCGCTGAAGATGCTCAGCTGGGAGAACTTGCTGATTCCGGTGATGAACACGAAGCGAAGATACGGGTCGCAGTCTTTCAGAGGCGAATAGAGCGTTCGCATGAGTTGGCGCACCTCAACGAGCTTCTCCTCGTCGTGGAGCACGTTGAGAAGAGGCGCGTCGTATTCGTCGAGAATCACAACAACCTTGCCGAACCGTTCATAACAACTCATTATGATGTTTCTCAGCCTTACGCCCAAATCTCCTTCAGCCGGAATCACTCCATATTCTTTTTCAATCTGTTTAAGGTTGAAATTGATGACCTGCTTCATTCCTTCAATATCAATGGCTTTCACCGATGCCAGACTCAGATGTATCACCGGATACTGCTTCCACTGCTTTTCAAGCCGGTCCATCGCCAATCCCTTGAACAACTCTTTCTCTCCGCGGAAATAGGAAGCGAGAGTACTAACCAGTAGAGACTTGCCGAAACGTCGCGGACGGCTTAGAAACACATATTTATATGTGCTAGTCATCTCATGGATGACTGCTGTTTTGTCAACATAATAGTAGTTTTCCTCTATTATCTCGCTGAAGGTCTGTATTCCCAGCGGATAGCGTCTCTTTATTTTCATAACAGTTGTGATTTTATGCAAAACTAATAAAAATTAACTGAACAGCAAAATTTTAAAACTCCTAACTTACACTCTATAAGAACCCTAAAAGGCTTATATCACATCAGAAAATCACCAAAAAGCAGGAATGAACCAATTTGAACCAATTTTGAATGAGACCAAATTGTTTTGAAAAAGCGATATTTGCAAATGAAAAAACAATAAACAACTCACAACTTAAACATATACTATTAATACTTTTGCACATCTTGAATTTTTTACCTAATTTTGTTACAATATTTATCGAAAAAATCATACGATCAAATAAATAAATCATGGAACAAAGAAATTGCCCTTGGTGCGACAAGTTAATCCCAGCCGACTCAACAGTATGTCCGGAATGCGGACATGTGATGATCGAAGAAGAATTGGTGAGTGTACCTAACACACACATGCAGGATGACAACGGCTCAGAACAGCTACATCCTGATGCAGAACAACTTACATATCAACAGCAGCAAATACAAGACCAGCAGACACAATACACACCAGGACCGGATTCTACAACCATGCCCCCTGTCTACGGACAGACACCCTACCTACAACCTTATCAGCAACCTTATCAGCAGCCTTATCAGCAGCCACTATACCCTAACCAGCAACCCTACTATCAACAGCCACAACAAAAGAAAAGCAGCAAAAGCATAATTGTGTTGTGGATTATCATAGCAATATTGTTCAAGGGAACGACTGCATACGCTTATGGCAGTGACTCGTTCGACAAAATCAGCGCCACATCATCAGGGAAATTCTCGGTAAAGAAAGACATCTACGACGGATACCCTTCAGGCGATACATACCTCTCAGAATACTCCATCTACGACCTTGAGCCTCTCAGAATGGCGTTCGGACAATAAAAAAACACACCATGCAATTCCATACCGAGGTTGACATAAAAAAAGGAGAGTTCCAACTCACACACGAACAAAACATACTGCTGCTTGGCTCATGCTTTGCCGACAACATGGGAGGCAAACTGGCAGCAGATAAGTTCAATGTGATGTGCAACCCCTTCGGAACTCTCTACAATCCCATGTCGATAGCATGGCAAATAGAACGCTCCATCAGCGGAAAACACTTCACCACATCGAGCGAGGAAATTCTGAAGGACGGCGACATCTACCACAGCTGGATGCACCATACCGACTTCTCAGCCAACTCTGCTAACCAACTGGTGGAGAGGATGAATGCCGCTATGGAGCACACACACGACACGCTCAAAACAGCAGGCACACTGATCATCACATTCGGCACAGCAATCATTTATGAACTGAAAGCAAGCGGAAGCCTCGTTGCCAACTGCCACAAGCAAAAGGATTGCCTTTTCGCACGAAGAACGCTGTCAACCGATGAGATAGCAGAACGATGGACACAACTCTGCAGAACACTACACGAATTCAACCCGAAGCTCAGAATCATTTTCACCGTAAGTCCCATACGCCATAAACGCGACGGATTCCATCAAAACCAACTCAGCAAAGCAACACTGCTTCTGGCCGTGGATAAAATCATAGAAAACGTCAATACGTCGGTCACAACAGCCTATTTCCCTTCTTACGAAATCATGATGGACCAACTGAGAGACTACAGGTTCTATGCCGACGACATGATACATCCATCACAAACAGCGGTGGAATTTATATGGCAGCGGTTCAAGGACACATACATAAGCAGCCAGACACAATCCGTCATCGACAGATGCAAAGAAATCAGCAACATTCTGAAACACCGCCCATCCGACCCATCCTCGCAGGCATACCTATCACTCATAAGAAAAACACTGGACAAAATCAATAGCCTCAAAGAAGAATACCCACTTATCAACTGGGAGGCGGAGATACAACAGTGCAACGCAATACTGAACTGACAAGCCAAAAACTTGTTTAGGTTAGTTTGGGTTAAAATCACTTAAAAAACAAGGTTTTTAAGTTGCTAAATTACGCAGGTATGCAAAAAAGACGTATATTTGCAAAAACCATTATTATTAGACTGATGCAACTTAGAAACATTTTCATGATATTAGCCACCGCCGCAATGCTCTACGCCTGTGGCAGATGTAAAGAATCGAAAACACAGGATGCAGAAACTCCGGAATACGTGAGCACCGCACCCACATTCAATGCCGACAGTGCATATGAATTCGTCAGCCGACAATGCCAATTCGGACCGAGAGTGATGAATTCTGCAGCACACGACTCTTGCGGAGACTACATCGTGGAGACATTCAAGCGATTCGGAGCAACAATATACGAACAGAATGCCGACCTGAAACTCTACGACAGAACACCGATTAAAAACCGGAATATCATAGCGGCATTCAACCCCGACAACCCTACCAGAATCATCGTGGCATCGCATTGGGACTCACGCCCATGGGCCGACCAAGACGCAGACCAAGCAAACCACAAAACACCTATCGATGGTGCTAACGACGGAGCAAGCGGAGTGGGCATTATGATGGAATTGGCAAGAATCTTCGCCACCACACCGCCGCCGTGCGGTGTTGACCTCATCTGCTTTGATGCTGAAGACGCAGGAGTGCCGCAATGGGAGGACAACGGACAAGACACAGAATCATCATGGTGCCTCGGCTCACAATATTGGAGCGGAAAACATCATATCGACGGATATACCGCAAACTACGGAATACTGCTCGACATGGTGGGAGGTGCCAACACCGTGTTCTATAAAGAGGGATTCTCAGTCAGAATGGCATCGAGAGTGGTCGACCGAATCTGGGCAGCAGCACAAAGACTGGGATACTCCGGCTATTTCGTCAATAAAGACGGAGGATACATCACCGACGACCATCTGCAAGTGTGCCACAGCGGCATTCCGTGTGCCGACGTAATCGCATCCGACAAGGAACGGGAGGGATTCTGCAAAACATGGCACACAATGAACGACAACATACAGAACATTGACCGAAACACCCTCAAGGCCGTGGGACAGACCATCACAGAGGTGCTGTATGTGGACGGACCCTTGAACTAAACGATTACAAACCAACTCTCCTTTTTCTACATAAGCATAACTCCATAATGGAAACCCACAAGACCTGACAAAACCGAATACAACTGTTTTTTTTACCAAACCTGAATCTTAACAATTAATCCTCAATCCTGAAATGCCACGATTTTACATCATAATAATCTGTTGCTTCCTTGGGATGGGAAGATTGGCGGCACAGCCAGTGGTGGTGTCGGTCGACGACATCTATTTCAACACCGGAGGCCGACTCTTCTCACACCGCATGACATGGAACGGAGTGATAGAATACAACGGTGAGGAGATGTCGTGGTACTACATCGACCCTGTCTACATCTTCCCACCGCTGGTATTCGCCAACGAGGCGGAAGCACGCAGATTCTACAGCATCGCAAACAACATAAAAAAGGTGTATCCCATCGCTGTGGAAATAGCCTACGACGTGAGAAGACACGTCAACCATCTCGACTCATTGCCAACTAAAGAGGCACGCGACACATACATGAAGCAGATGGAAAAGGAACTCAAGAAAAAATATACGCCTAAGTGCAAAAAACTCACTCTCACACAGGGAAAACTGCTCATTAAACTCGTTGACCGACAATGCGAACAAACGGCCTTCAAACTCGTCAAATCTTATATGGGGTCGTTCAAGGCTACATTCTACAACACATTCGCATCTATCTTCGGAGCAAGCCTCAAGAAAGAATACGACCCCGAAGTGGACGACAGACTTACTGAAAGATGCATCATTCTCATTGAAAGCGGACAAATGTAGACTCGCATTTCCTGAAAATCCTACAAATCAACATTTATTGCATTGCTTTCAACATTTGTGGGAGTTGTTATTACCTTTTATGCGTAAATTTGCAACGTCGAATTCCATATAACAATCAGACATAACATGAAAGCAAAATTTCTTACCCTTACATGCATCGCAAGCATAATGACTACATGTGCCATTGCACAGGAATTCATTACAACGAAAAATTCAGTGAGAGTAAACCCGGCGGAGGCTGCCACTGCCACTGAAGTGCAGTTCTACACTCCATCAGCCGTGAGAGTGATGAAATATCCGAAAGAGATGACCAACGCTCCCGAACACAAGAGCTACAGCATCATAGCAAGTCCGACTGACAACCTGTTCAAAACCGACAATCAGAACAGCGGATACATCTGTGCCGAAACCGAATGCCTCACAATATGCATCGACAAGAACAACGGCAATGTTTGCTTCAAGAGCAGAGACAATTCAGAAACACTGCTCCTCGAAACCTCTTCCAGCCTCCAACTCATCGAAGAAGGAGTGGACAAAGGACAATACAAAGCGTCACAGACATGGAAAACCGATGACGACGAAATGCTCATCGGACTCGGACAACGTCAAGTGAAGAAGTTGGGAATCAAGGGAATGGAAGTGGACATATGGACCGGATACAAAATCATTACCATTCCTTATTTCTCATCAGTCAAAGGCTACGGAATATATTGGGACAATGCAGGAGAATCCCACTTCGCCGACAACAACCACGGAACCACCTTCTCATCAAGCGTGGCAAGGCTGGAAGACTATTATTTCATGTATAAGGACGGAAGCCAGGACGGAGTAATCGCTGCAATAAGAGCCCTCACCGGACAAGCCACCATGTTCCCGCTATGGACCATGGGCTACTGGCAATGCCGCGAACGCTATAAGACAAGCGACGAACTGTGCGACGTGCTCGACTACTACCGGCAGAACCGCATTCCGCTCGACGGAATCGTGCAAGACTGGCAATACTGGGGATGCGACTCCAACTGGAATGCCATGCAGTTCGACAATCCTTACTACAGCAACAAGGTGGGTGACCCGCAACAAATGAGATTCCTGCCACACGACCTCAGAAAACAAGCGGAAGAACTCATCGCTTCAGGCAAACAGCCGAGAATAAAATCCCCACAGGAAATGGTGGATTACGTACATAAAAACAACGCACACCTCATGATTTCCATCTGGCCTGACTTCGGACCTTGGACAAAACCCTATGAGGAACTGAAGAAAATCAACGCACTCTTCCCTTTCGAAACATGGCCGAAAAACGCCGGAGCACTCGTTTACGACCCTTGGAACCCACAGGCAAGAGACATCTACTGGAAATATCTCACCAACCTCTATAACATGGGATTCGACGCGTGGTGGACCGACTCAACCGAACCCGACCACACCGAACATCCGGGCGACCGCGACTACCTCACTTACGACGGCTCATGGAGAAGCGTGAAAAACTCGTTCGCACTCGTAACTAACAAAGGCATCTACGAACATCAGAGAGCTACAAGAGGAAGCGAAAAGAAACGTGCCGTGCAAATGACCAGATGCGCCACTTTCGGCATTCAGCACTATGGCTCGTTCTCATGGAGCGGCGACGTCACTACCAACTGGGAGGTATTCAAAGAGCAGATTCCGTCGGGACTCAACTATATAGCATGCGGAATTCCGTTCTGGAACACCGACATAGGAGGATTCTTCGGATGGGACTTCGACAACGACCCTACATCGCCGGCTATGCAGGAACTGCAGGTGAGATGGATGCAGTTCGGAGCATTCTGCCCTATCATGCGAAACCACTGCTCATCGCCAATGGTAAGCGAAATCTACAACTTCGGAAAACCGGGAGACTGGGCGTACGACGTGCAGAAGAAATACATAGAACTCAGATACCGACTGCTGCCTTATATCTACAGCAACGCCGGAGACGTGGTGCTCAACAGCGGATCGATGATGCGACCGCTCATGTTCGACTTTCCGAAAGACAAGAAAGCTATCAGACTGGGAGATGAATACCTCTTCGGAAGAAACCTCCTCGTCAAACCCGTAACCGACCCGCTCTACACATGGCTCGACAGCAACAAGAAAGGACACAACATCTATCCAGACGTACAGAAAGCTAGCGCACCTGTAGACGTCTACCTGCCACAGGGAACAAAATGGTGGGACTTCTGGTCAAACCAAACCTACGACGGAGGTAGAACCATAAAACGACCGGCACCAATCGACATCATACCGGTATTCGTGAAAGCGGGAACCATCTTGCCATGGGGACCTGAAGTGCAATACGCAAGCGAAAAAACGTGGGACAACCTCGAGCTGAGAGTATATCCGGGCAACGACGGATCATTCACACTATATGAAGATGAAGGAGACAACTACAACTATGAAAAAGGAAAATACAGCCTCATCAAAATGACATGGAACGACAAGGAACGCACACTCACATTCAGCGAACGACAAGGCTCGTTCAGCGGAATGCTCAAGAAGCGCACATTCAACATCCATATCATGGGAACCGAGACCGTGAAATCAATAGAATACGACGGAAAGCAGACTATAGCCAGATTCTAACCCACCAAAACGTATGGCCATCACTAAGCAAAAGCTGAAAATGCTTGTGAAGGCAACAACACGAAAGAATAAAAAAAACTCCGCTGGTCAAGCGGAGTTTTTCTGGTTATTAAAACCGATTTCATTCATTACATGAGAGAATTGAAACTATTACAGTTTACGATTGGTGTTTTTAGTAACTTTATTATTGTTTATCAAAAAAATTTCTATTCTGTCTGCATGTCCAGCTCGCCCTCGGCATTGCCTGACTTGATGCTGTCGGCCTTTGCCGTCATGTTCCTCTGAGCGCTGTCTATCACGTGCTTCACATCCTCTTTCTGAACATAGGTCTCCGACGTGAGATTGGAGCCATAGTCCAAATCGTCCTCACTCATCAGGCCGCGCAATGCTGCACCTCCGATAGTCAGAGTCACTGCTATGGCCGCTGCCGACTGGAGGAAAGGCATCAGACGCTTGCGGAAAGAAACCACTACGGCCTTAACCCTCACTTCACGGTTAGCCTCCTCTGAAATGATATCAGAGAAACGGTCGTCGAAATCCGACGACAACTGCACGTCGTGCTCCTCGCTGAGATAACCGAAATATTCTGCATAAGGCTGCAAAGCTTCTGGCACATCATTCTGGGAGAAGAACGACTTCAGTATACGCTCCTCCTCAAGGGTGGTAGCGCCGTCCCAATAGCGAGAGAGCAACTGTTCTATATATGTGTAATTCAATTTTTCCATTTAAAAATCACCGGTTTATGTCGGTTTGGCATTTCAGATTGTTTTCCATCAACTGATGGGGTTAGGTTTTAGGCAATATGCCCGATTTCTGGATTTGGTCCTTTAACTTCTGACGAGCACGGAATATATTCACCTTCACGTCCGACTCAGTAATACCCATTATCTCTGATATCTCCTTATAAGAACGTCCCTCAACATCACGGAGCTGAATGACTGTGCGCTGCTTCTCAGGAAGCGAACCGATCAGAGAAGTCAGATATCCGTAGCGTTCACGGCTCTCTATCCGGCGGTCAGGACGATTACCGACGTCCTCCTGCTCATGCAGTTCTTCTTCAAGAGATATGTTCTGACGCTCCTTGAGCGACTTGTGGTCGAGAGAGAGGTTACGGCATACTGTCAATCCATACGACTTCAGATTTTCTATCACCGGCTCACCGCCCTTCGTCTCATTCCACAAACGGATGAGCGTTTCCTGAACAACATCTTCCGCATCTTCCCGGTTGAGGGTTATGCGTAGTGCCAAGCGGAACAACACGTCCTTCAATGGCAATATGTCGTTTTTAAAGCTCACCTCTTTCATAAGACGATTAAACTACACTAAAAGTTACAGGAACTTCTGTATTTTTTTGTTTTTTTCTATAAATTCTTGAAATTCAATACTTGTTTCAACTAAATATCTTTAGCGTGTTGCATAGCTGATCATAATTCAACTCCAATTAGCAGCACCGGCACCCTTCAAACTGATTGCACGATGAAACCACCTGTCTGTCAGCTGCTCAAGCTGCGATTCTGAAGCACATATAACTTGTCGTTCGGACGAACACGTTCATCTGTCTTGAACGACACGTGCTGACCACGTACAGCCACATCAACAGGCTTCAAATCATAACGGATTTCATCCACATGCTGGATAAGCGCGCCGGTGGTCGTACCGGTCACAAGTACCTTGTCGCCCACATGAAGGTCGACATTCTCAATAAGGAACTCGCCCACACCTATCTTGGAAAAATACTTCACACACTTGCCCACATACACCTTCTGCTCCTTGGCACGAGAACCATATACGTCGCACCATTCACCCAACTGCTGACCCTGATAGTAGCCGTCCCAGAAGCCACGGTTGAAAACCGTGGAAAGTTCTTCATCCCAACGCTTCTTGCGTTCATCATCCGAGCCGAATGTGCCGTCACACACGGCATTGATGGCTTCGTTGTAGGCATTCACCACAACATGAACATACTCCGGACCGCGGGCTCGACCCTCTATCTTGAACACACGCACACCGGCATTCATCATGATGTCCATAAACTGAATGGTCTTCAAGTCCTTTGGCGACATGATATACTTATTGTCGATATTCAGCTTTGTGCCGGTTTCCAAGTCGGTCACTTCATAGCCGCGCCGGCATATCTGAACGCACTCACCACGGTTGGCAGAACGGCCTGCATTATTAAGGCTCAAATAGCACTTGCCGCTAATCGCCATGCACAACGCACCATGGCAGAACATCTCAATGCGAATGAGACTGCCGGAAGGACCTGTGATATTTTCATTTAAGATGGCATCATAGATGTCCTTCACCTGCCACATGTTCAACTCGCGGGCAAGCACCACCACATCGGCAAACTGAGCATAGAAGCGCAAAGCCTCTACATTGGAAATGTTCAGCTGGGTGCTCAGATGCACTTCCTGACCTATCTGACGGCAATACATCATCACAGCCACATCGCATGCTATGATGGCTGATATGCCGGATTTGTGGGCCGTGTCGACAATCTCGTGCATCGTCACAATGTCCTCGCCATAGATGATGGTGTTGACAGTCAGATAACTCTTAACTCCATGCGCCTCGCACAAACGGGCTATCTCCTTCAAGTCGTCGAGAGTGAAGGCATTGGCGGAATGCGAACGCATGTTCAACTTGCCTATTCCGAAATATACAGAATCGGCTCCGGCATGTATGGCGGCTGAAAGACTCTCCATACTTCCAACTGGAGCCATTATCTCAAAATCACTGCGTTTCATCTGATTCTTGTTCCTTATTATCGCGTATTATTTGCAAAGATAGCAATTTTTCTCTAAAATCCATAATATACAGACAGATGATGTCAATCACCAAAATATAAAGTGATTTCCAAATGGATAACTATATTTATTTGCAAAGCCGATATTTTTTGAGTAAATTTGCATAAAAGTTATTGAACACAAAGATGACATTCCAATACGACGTGATAGTAATCGGGGCTGGACATGCTGGATGCGAAGCAGCAGCTGCAGCTGCCAATATGGGAGTGAAGACATGCCTCATGACTATCGACATGAACAAGATTGCACAAATGAGTTGCAACCCCGCAGTGGGTGGGATTGCTAAAGGACAGATTGTGAGGGAGATTGACGCCATGGGCGGACAAATGGGCATCGTCACCGACGAATGCACCATACAGTTCCGTATGCTCAACCGATCGAAGGGACCAGCCATGTGGAGTCCACGTGCTCAGTGCGACAGAGGGAAGTTTATATGGAAATGGCGAGAAGTACTCGATTCCACACCAAATCTCGATATCTGGCAAGACCAAGCCACGGAAATCATCGTGGAAAACGGAAAGGCTGTGGGCGTGAAAACTCTATTGGGTGCTGAATTCCGGGCAAAAACCGTCGTCATAACTGCTGGTACATTCCTCAACGGATTAATGCACATAGGAAGGGTGAAGATTCCTGGAGGACGAATAGCCGAACCGGCTGCGCTCATGCTCACAGAGTCAATCACCAAGCATGGAATCAAAAGCGCAAGGATGAAAACCGGCACACCGGTGAGGATCGACCGCAGGAGCGTGGATTTCTCACTGATGGAACGACAGAACGGCGACGAAGAATACTATAGCTTCTCATATATGAGCGAGGGGAAGAAACTCAAGCAACTGCCGTGCTGGATTTGCTACACCAACGAAAAGGTGCATGAGGTACTTCGCAGCGGATTTGCCGACTCACCACTCTTCAACGGACAGATTCAGAGCATCGGACCTCGTTACTGCCCAAGCATCGAAACCAAACTGCACACCTTTCCCGACCGCAATCAACACATGCTATTCCTAGAGCCGGAGGGGGAGGACACAAACGAGATGTATCTCAACGGATTCAGCTCATCCCTCCCTATGGACGTCCAGATAGAAGCACTGAAGCAGATTCCTTGCTTCCGAAACCTGAAGGTCTACCGACCGGGATATGCCATTGAATACGACTATTTTGAACCTACACAGCTCAACCATTCACTGGAATCAAAAGTCGTTGAAAATCTGTTCTTTGCAGGTCAGGTTAACGGAACAACCGGCTACGAGGAAGCGGCAGGACAAGGAATCATAGCAGGAATCAATGCGGCACTGAAAGTGAAAGGCGAAGAGCCGTTCATCCTCAAGCGCAACGAGGCATATATAGGGGTGCTCATCGACGACCTCGTCACAAAAGGCGTGGACGAACCCTACCGTATGTTCACATCCAGAGCCGAATACCGCATTCTGCTTAGGCAAGACGACGCCGACATGAGACTCACAGAAAAAGCCTACAAAATCGGACTTGCCACAAAAGAACGATACGAATATACCGCCGACAAGAAAAGAAGAATAGAGGAAATCATCGCTTTCGCCGACAACTTCTCAATCAAAGCGGCTATCATCAATCCCGCACTGAACGAAATCGGCACCACACCGCTTCAACACGGATGCAAACTCTCGGAACTCCTCGGAAGGCCACAACTGACAATCAACAACCTGCTGCCTCATATCGGACCTTTCCAAAAAGAGATGGACCGCATTTGCGCTGAACTGTCAGACACACAACGCAAAGAACTCATTGAAGCAACTGAAATTCAAATCAAATACAAAGGTTATATAGCACGTGAGAAGCAGATTGCAGAAAAGATGATACGACTCGAAAACATTAAGATAGAAGGAAAGTTCGACTATATGAACATGAACCAAATCACCATCGAGGCACGTCAGAAACTCAATGCCATTCAGCCCAAAACTCTCGCACAGGCAAGCCGCATTCCTGGAGTCTCACCAAACGACATCAACGTGCTCCTCGTACTACTCGGAAGATAAATCAGCCAACCATAATTCTATTAATTCTTGAAAAAATTCTTGAAAAAAATATATAAATTCTAATAATTCCAGATAAAAGATATGAACAACGAATATTTAATGAAAAACCTCAGATGCATTGAGGACTTTCCAGTACAAGGAATCAATTTCCGTGACGTGACCACACTGTTTAAAAATGCCAAGTGCATTGAAATAATGGACGACGAACTATATGAACTCTATAAGGATAAAGGCATAACGAAAGTGGTGGGAATCGAATCAAGAGGATTCATCATGGGAGCCATTCTGGCAAGAAGGCTCGGAGCAGGACTCGTGATGTGCAGAAAACCAGGAAAACTGCCGGCTGAAACCGTGAGCCAGTCGTTTGAAAAGGAATACGGCACCGACACTATTGAAATCCACAAGGACGCTATAGACGAAAACGACGTAGTGCTTATTCACGACGACCTGCTCGCCACGGGAGGTACCATCAAGGCTGCTTGGGATCTCGTGAAGAAATTCAACCCGAAGAAATGCTACATGAACTTCATCATTGAAATACGTGACGAAGGGCTGACCGGACGCGAGAACATAGGAAACGACATAGAAGTCACAACACTCATAAGTGTCTGATTTCATTCTTTTCACTCTTATTGACAAACTTACTTATTTGTCAACTAAATTTATTTTGTAATTTGAGCACAGCGATACCATCTGGAATTTCCAGGTTATCTATAATATCTAGCCTATTTTGCCCATTTTGCCTATCACCTCAACTGAAACTACAAACAACCCGACTCGTCAACTCATATATTAATTATCCGTTTTAGCTAAATCTATATTACGCTTAAGACCTTCATACCTGGCTCGTTTCACAGCAGAGCCACAAAACAGGCGTTGGTAGTCGTCACGTGACAGATTATGCCAATCATCACGTTCCATCGCCAAGAACTCTTCAGAAGGCATGAATTCATCAACTGATGTTGGTTTTGAGAATCGGTTATGAGGACACGCTTTCTGACAGCGGTCACAACCATAAACACAGTCGCCTACCTTTGAAGCCAAGTCGGACGGGATATTCCCTCTGTTCTCTATCGTGAGATACGACAGGCAACGCCGAGAGTCGAGCGTATATTCCGAACAGAGAGCACCTGTAGGACATGCATCCATACATTTATTACACCCTCCACAACGGCTTTGCATAGGAGAATCATATTCATCACACTCCAATTCAGTTATAATCTCGCCAAGGAAAAAGAAACTGCCCGAACCGGGAACTATAAGTGATGTGTTCTTGCCAATCCAGCCTATCCCGCTTTTCCATGCCCAATAGCGGTCGAGCACAGGGACTGTGTCGCAGCAAATCAATCCCTTATAAATAGAATTTTCATCAGGAGTTTTCTCACGAATGTCGTGAATTTGCAATGTGTGTGCAAATTCCGACATGCACCTACGCATCACGTCATGATAGTCCTTTCCATATGCATAATAGGCAAACTGGATATGTTCGGCAGGCAGGAGTTTTGCGGGGTAATAATTTAGAGCCACAACTATCACGCTTCGTGCTGACGGCAAAAGCAGACACGGGTCAAGACGCTTGTCGACATTGTTAGACATATAGTTCATAGAGCCATTCATGCCAGAATCCAGCCAATTCTTGAATCGTCTAACGTTAGCAGAGTCAACCGGTTCTGCCTTGGCTATGCCGATTGCAGAAAATCCGAAACGGCTCAACATGCCTTTCAGCTCGGCATTATGTAGTTTGCGGCTTTCCAATCATAATATGATATTAGAAGGTTGTAAATTTATTTCAGATGGCGGTTCCAGCGCATCTTCTCGTCAAATATGCGGAATTCGTAGCCTTCATTACGAAGCCATTCTATACACTCTGGAAGTGCGGTCTTCAATTTGTCGATACTTCTCAGGGAGTCGTGAAACGTGATTATAGATCCGTTGCGAGTATACTTCTTCACATTATTCACCACATCTGCTGCATCGAGCCATTTCGAATAATCACGTGTGACAAGATCCCACATGATGATGGTCATCTTATGGCGCAGAAACAGATATGGCCAACGTCGCATCCATCCATGAGGAGGACGGAACAATTTTGACTGTATAAGTCCATGAGCACGCCGTACATTCTGCAGATATAGAACGGTAGGAGTTCGGAATCCGATGTGGTTATGAGTATGATTCCCCACGCTATGGCCGCGGCGTTTCACTTCCGAATACAATTCAGGATATTTCGACACATTGTCGCCAACCATGAAAAACGTGGCTTTCACCCCATAGCTGTCAAGAGTGTCGAGTATCCATGGTGTTGCCTCAGGAATCGGTCCGTCGTCGAAAGTCAGATATACAGCCTTGACAGCTTTATCCATGCGCCATATAGCACTTGGATAAAGCCATCGTAGCCATTTGCTCGGTTGTTCGATAAACATCGGTTGGAAGTGTTAGAACAGATTCACACCGATTACTGGAGAGAGATGCCGTTTGACTGACAACGGCTTACGAACAAGTTCATACGTCCCCTAACTTCATTCTCCATAGAGTCGCAATGCTCTTTAAGAAGCTTCATCTCTTTGTCGCTGAACTTCTTATAGTGAGCCTTTCCCGACATAGCGTCGTCATAAATGCCAAGCAAGTCGCCTATAGTTATAATCTCTGCATAGCATTCTTTGTAAGCCACCCTGAAATCTCTGTCGCTCAACGACAAGTACCAGTCGACATACTCTTCAGATCGCTTGGTCAATGCTTTGATGATATGCTCAGCCTTGTCTATCTTGCCCAACTGCATATAGGCTGTTGCCATTTCCATTGAACCGCTGAAAGCCTCATGCGGCACATTGTATTCAGGTATTTCGCTCTCGCATTTCTCGAGTGCTTTAAGGGCCTTGCCTGTCTTGCCCTCATCCATCAGGCTCTTGATCAGAAGTGCAAACCAGCGTCGGTGAGTGAAACACATACGCTGAATGGTTTCGTCAATATACAGGCCATGCTCCTTCAGATTGCCGTATTTGTATTTGTTCATCATGTTGTCGTACATCTTTTCAGTGTCGACGACAGTGCGCTGTGTCTGATTTTCTTTATATGTATAAGGAGTGAATCTCCATGCCATACCCTCCTGAATGAAATGCTGGTAGAGATTACCGTAATTGTCAGGGCCGACAGTGGTCGACATATAGAGCGGACGGCTGAAATTGCTCTGACCGATCATCTCGAGCATCATCATGAAATTCTTGTATATCGAGCGACGGCCGCTCAAGTCGATTATCATCTTATCCGGGATGGAGTCGTTCTCCAATTTCATGCCCGACTTGCGTACAGCCTCCTTATCCACATTCAGATAAAGGGTGTCGGACGGCAGACATTTCGGAAGGCCCTCCACCTGCTCCTTGTATTTCTCAGGTACTTTCTTCAGTACAAACTTCTGAATGGCGTTGTTGAGTTCAAACGGTTCTTCACCCCATATATCCTTCGACATCTCAGGATTCTCCTCATACATAATCTTTATCATGTCCTTCATGCTGATTTCATGACCTTCAACTGAAACGCTCGGATTCACGTCGATACTCTCGTTCTCACCAGTCACATATTCATATTTCTTCCAGGATATCGGCAGTGCTGACGACTGGTTCTCACCCTCAAAAGCAGGGCGTTTCATCTGATCGATATACCAGTCGGTCTGAAGATACGACAGGTTGCATACCCTCACATCCGTACGATTTCCCTCTGTGTCCTCGTTATACCATAGCGGGAAGGTGTCGTTATCACCATTTGTGAATATCACTCCGTCGTGAGGGATAGTCTCAAGATAGTTCAGACCGAAGTCGCGACACATATATCGTCCGCTGCGGTCGTGGTCGTCCCATGTCTGGCTGACCATCTGAACAGGAACCACAATTGCAGGCACAACCGCAATTGCAGCTGCTATCATCTCGTTCTTATTCTTGAGTCCGCGTTTCACCCACTCATATATGGCAGCCACCCCAAGTCCACACCACATGGCAAATGCATAGAACGAACCGGCATAAGCATAATCTCGTTCACGAGGCTGACCCGGAGTTTGATTCAGATAGAAGACGATGGCAAGACCCGTCATGAAGAAGAGGAAGAAAACCACCCAGAACTGCTGAATGCCTTTCCTGCCACGGAATGCCTGCCAGAAGAAACCAAGAAGTCCTAAAATCAGAGGCATGCAATAGAACACGTTATGTCCTTTGTTTTCTCGAAGGTCGGACGGCAACTTGCTTTGGTCGCCAAGCATTGCATCGTCGATAAACGAGAATCCGGTCAGCCAGTTTCCATGTTCCAACTCGCCATTGCCCTGAATGTCGTTCTGCCGACCGGCAAAGTTCCAGAGGAAATAGCGCCAATACATGAAATTCACCTGATAGGATATGAAGAACTTGAGGTTCTCACCTAATGTCGGTATCTGGAGATAACCATCCGGGCTATAGGCATATGACACGTTCTTCTTGTTCACGTCGCCAAGCCACGATTCATACAGTCGGGCATGCTGACTGCTGTAGATACGAGGGAACAGCATGCACTGGTCGGATGGATATACATAGTCGATTTTGCCACCCATACTGATGTATTCATCAGGTTCGTTTTCCGATTTCTTCTCCTTTGGCATATAGCGTGGAGCGCCCTCGGAAAAACGGTAAGTCTGCTTCTCCTCGTCCACTTCAGGCATAGATGCATAAGTAGGTCCGAAAAACAACGGACGGTCGCCATATTGCTCACGTCCCAGATATTCTGCCAATGTGAACACATCCTCCGGAGAGTTCTGGTCCATTGGAGGGTTTGCTGTTGAACGGATTACGATTACAGCATAGCTGGAATAGCCCACAGTGATGAGGGTCATGCACAGCAACGCTGTGTTAAGCAGTCGCGACTGCACCTTTTCGTTGTGGAAAAGCAAGTATGCGATGAAGCCCAGAACTATAACACCGATAATAATGCTTGTAGCTCCATGGCCGTAGAAAGGAATGCCCAAGAGTGCGGTACACACCAAGAAAGCCACCTTTGCCTGTACGTCAAGCTCTTTCTTATGAGTCTTGTATAGTCCCCAGATCAAGGCGGCAAACAGTATGATTATATATACATAAAGTCCTGAATCAAACGGCAGACCCAATTTGTTGACGAACAGCAGCTCCATCCATCCGCTCACCTTCATGATGCCCGGCACCATTCCATAGAGAACGGCGGCTACAATCAGAACAGATATGCCCAACACAACCAGAGAACCTTTCAAATCAGGCGATTTGGCCTTCTTGAAATAGAACACCAGCACAATGGCAGGAATACACAGGAGGTTAAGCAAATGTACGCCTATCGACAATCCTACAAGATAGGATATAAGCACGAGCCACTTGTCGCTATGAGGTTGGTCGGCGTTGTCCTCCCATTTCAAAATCAGCCAGAACACCAACGCTGTGAAGAAAGAGGAGAAGGCATACACCTCACCCTCGACTGCTGAGAACCAGAAGGTGTCGCTCCAGGTGTAAATCAACGCACCACCCACTCCGCTTGCCATGATGGCGAGCATCTGGGAAGTGGTCATGTCCGAAATATCGTCATGGATCAATTTCTTTGCCAGATGGGTGATGCTCCAGAACAGGAACAATATACACCCGGCACTCAGAAGCGCCGACATAATATTGACCATCTTAGCCACTTGGGTGGCATCACTGGCAAAAAGGGTGAAAAATTTGCCGAAGAGCATGAAGAAAGGTGCCCCTGGCGGATGGCCTACTTCCAGTTTTTCTGCTGTAGTGATAAATTCGGGACAATCCCAAAAGCTGGCGGTGGGCTCTATAGTGGAGCAATAGGTGAAAGCGGCTATTGCGAATACAACCCATCCTGTGATGTTGTTGACTAATTTGTAGGTTCTCATTTATATGATTTTTTAGTTTTTCTACATTCAAAATGCAAATTTACAAAAAATCATGCTTAATACCCACATAATAAGACACATTTAACCTAACTATTCACATAATTTGCATAAAAACAACTCATGTGAACACATTTTTTACAAAATTTATTAGTAATTTCTTTCTATTGAAAGAAAGGAGCAAACGCATCGTTAAGCTCTTCGCAATCCTTTAGGCGGCCGTTGATAAGACATACAGTGTCGACTTGGGCGCGAACCGACAATTTCATGTCCTCAGCACGGTAAATGTCCTGCATAAATACATATTTCAAGCCATCCTTCTTAATCCACAAGCGCGATACAAATTCATCGCCGCTATGAAGTGGCACCTTGAACTGCATGGATATGCGGGCTACCACCGCATCTATTCCACGATTATGCAAGTCGGAAAAACTCACGCCATGCGATAGGAGAAACTCATGGCGAGTGTGCTCCAGATAATGCTGATAATTTGCATTATTAACGATTCCCTGAAGGTCGCATTCATAATCGCGGACCTTCATCTTCAAGTCATATATATAATTCGGCATAAATTGATTATTACTAAAGTAGAACTATCCCCGGTTCACGTATTTAACGTATTTCAATCTTTCAGTATTCCCGTATTATTATCTTCACACATTGCGTATTTGAGCCATACTGACATTCCCCTTTCTTTCAGCAGATTTCTCACTTCTCACGCTTTATAAAAGTAGCATACCTTCTGAAAAATCACTTCACGCTCTCATCATCATCCCACTTGTATTTGCGTTTCGGATTACGTGGGAACCAGCCCTTCTTCACACGCTGTTCCTGGGCGAACAACTCACCAATTCCCCAAAAAGCGGAAAAAGAGAATGAACCCAGAATTGCAGAAATCGTGATGTTCTCAACAAATAAGGAGAACACAAGTCCTATTATTCCTGCCAAAAGCCATGTCCACCACAGCTTTGTACCCCAATAGTATTCCATCTTGATTACCAGTGGATGGAACAAACCGATAATAAGAAAGGTACAAACACCTATCAACAAGCCGTCAAAATGCATAAACTATAAAGTTATTGGAATTTCTTTTTTTATACTTTGGTCAAGAGAGATAAGCGTCTCGGTGGAATCCACGCCCTGAATGCCCTGAATATGGTTATTGAGCAAGTCCATCAGCTGCTCATTGTCGCGGGCATACAGCTTGATAAGCATTGTGTAGGGGCCGGTGGTGAAATGGCACTCCACAATTTCGGGAATTTTCTTCAATTCGTCAACCACGCTCTTATACATCGAACCTTTCTCAAGCTTTATTCCTACATATGTGCAAGTGCTGTAACCGAGGCTCTTGGGATTCACATTATAGCCCGAACCTATGATAACATTCATGTCAATCAAGCGCTGAACACGCTGATGAATGGCGGCACGCGACACTCCGCATGCTGCTGCAACCTCCTTGAACGGGATACGTGCATTTGAGGAGATGATATCCATTATCTGAAGGTCCAGTTTGTCTATTTTTTCCATGGTTTATAACTGTTTTAGGTGTTTGATGTTTACAAATTTACATATTTTTTTTAACTTTTTGTGTATATTCTTTCATTTTTTTGCCATTAATAAATCAAAAACAACTTTTTAGCTAACATTTTGATAATTTTTGAATACCATTCACTACATAAAAAACAGAGGATACACTCATCAGTGTAACCTCTGCCTGTATTGTTATTCGTTATATCTATTCTTCTATCGAAAGCAACTCGACAGTGAAAATCAACGTGGAGAATGGAGGAATCTGACCTGCCGCTCTCTCACCGTATGCCAAGTTGTATGGGATATAAAGCTCCCATTTCGAACCTACCGACATCAGGCACAAAGCTTCTGTCCAGCCGCGAATCACCTGGTTTACACCGAAAACAGCCGGTTCACCGCGCTTATAAGAAGAGTCAAATTCGGTGCCGTCAATCAGATGACCTTCATAATTCACCTTTACCTTCTGAGTGGATGTAGGGATTGGTCCATCACCTGCTTCCAGCACTTTATATTGAAGTCCGCTTGCGGTTTGCTGAACGCCCGATTTCAAGCGGTTGGATGCCAGAAATTCTTCACCCTGACGACGGTTTTCACCATATTGACGTTCCAACTCCTGCTCATGACGAGCATTCATTGCATTGCGGAAATGGGTGTTTGCTGAGTCGGGAGTAAGCGGAGCACTCTCCAACATGCCCTGCATCACGCCGGTGGCTATGATTTCTGGAGAGACTGTGGAATGTGAAGAACTGCCGTAGAAATCATTGGAAAAACCATTTGACATCTGCTCAATCTGACCTCCTATCTGAAGTCCCTGAATATAAGCGAAACGGGCTGCATCTTCCTTTTTCAAACTGGCACGGTCCATCACTCCACGGGTAAACTCATCAATATAAGCAGTGTCGACGCCCATCTGAACAATGTAGTTGCGAAGACCGTTCGACTGCATAATACCGAATATATACCCCAGTGAATCAGCCTCATTTTGCATGGATGGCACCTTTGCCACCATTTTCTTTGCATTGGCAAGCGACTTTGCAGAACGCTTCTGAATTTTCTTCAGGTCCGATGCGCTTTGTCCGTAGACATTCACCAATGCCAAAGACATCAGCGAAAGCACAAAAAATATTCTTTTCATATCTTATACAAAAAAGACCTTCAGACTGCGGGCGGTCCGCATTCTGAAGGTCAGTTATTGAGTTTAATTTACTTCTTTACTGCTGGTGCTGTTTTTGGAGCTGCTTTTGGCTTAGTCTCGATTGTGAAGATAAGAGTTGAATAAGGCTTGATGTCGCCCATCTCACGCTCAGCATAACCCAGCTCAGCAGGGATTGTAACTTCCCATGTTGCATTCATAGGCATAATCTTCAGAACCTCAATCCATCCTGGTATTACGCTTGGCTGCTTCAGGTTGACCTGAATAGGCTGACGGCCTTCCTTCTTGGAAGAGTCGAATTCGGTGCCATCAATCAGCTTACCTACATAGTCACAAGTAACGATAGAGTCGGAACCGAAAGCCTTGCCTGAACCGGCCTGGATCACCTTGTACTGAACTCCGCTTGGAAGGGTGGTCACACCCGCTGCCTTCTTGTTTTTAGCAAGGAAATCCTGGTTCTTCTTCTTCCATTCGCCATATTTCTCGTCAAGCATCTGCTTGTGAAGGGTTTCAAGAGAAGTGTTGAAGCTATTGTTTGCAGCCTCGAGTTTTGACTGCTTTTCAGGGCCTTCTGCCATTTTCAAGCCTTCAATCAATCCGGCTATGATGCGCTCTGTGCCTATCTGTTTTGTAGAATCATCGCCGTAAACCTGCATTGTCAGGCCTTTAGCCATGTTGGTCACATCGCCACCAACTTGCAGACCTTTGTTATATGCAATCTTTGCTGAATCACTGCCATTGGCACCAGCTTGCATACCCTCGATGAAGTCGTTCAAATAAACAGAGTCAACTCCAAGCTGCATGGTCATATACTGCTTCAAGCCACCCGACTGGGCCAGACCCAGATTATATGCCAAAGAATCGATTGCAGGAGTGCTTTCTGTAGAGGCGGTTGGACCACCCTTGCTACAAGATAAGAATGCAACAGTAGACAATGCTACTGCAAAAAACATAATCTTTTTCATTTCTTAATTGATTTTTTTTGTGTTATTTGAATTTGTTTTGGATTTTTATCTGAATATATTGTTAAACGCTGAAATTAAAGCACTTCAAGCAGTTCAACATCGAATATGAGTGTTGCAAACGGTGGTATCATGCCTCCGGCACCACTTTCGCCGTAAGCCAGACGATAAGGAATGTAGAAACGGTATTTTGCACCTTCCGACATCAGCTGAACGCCTTCTGTCCAGCCTGTTATCACCTGGTCCAAACCGAACACGGCAGGCTCATTGCGCTTATAAGAAGAGTCGAACACAGTGCCGTCAATCAGAGTGCCCTCATAATGACAACGCACCTTGTCGGTGGCTTTCGGCTTCTTGCCATTGCCTTCAACCAGCACCTCATACTGAAGTCCGCTGGCAGTGGTTATCACTCCCGGTTTGCCGGCATTGTTCTGAAGAAACACCTTTCCTTCTTCCAAAGCCTTCTTGCCTTGCTCTGCCTTTTCGGCATTCAGCTTTGCCTCCTGTTTGGAAAAGAACTCATTAACTATCTGCTGGGCCTCGGAATTCTTCACTTTCAAGTCATTGTCTGACAGAACATCGACAATGCTCTGAGCAAAATCTTCTATAACTAAAGCATCTTTCAGCCCCATCTGTTTCAACTGCTGACCAATGCCTAAACCTAAAGCATAACTTAATTTATCCATATTCTGAATTTTCTGTGATTTCTTTTGTTAAAATGCAAATTTTATGCAAATTTACACTTTATTTTATTGATAATAAAGAAGAGAGTGTAAAAAATACAATATTTTAATGTTTTTTTATCAATATCTCTGCCTCATTCAACAATTTAAACAATTCTTCCATACTTTCAGCCCGTAATATCTTTATGCGCATCTGACGGAAATCCGGGATACCCTTAAACACAGGAGAAGAAGCCAAATGGCGCCGGACATGCATTATACCGCCTAATTCAGTGGCTTTACGGGGATTGTCGCTGCGCTGAAGACTACATTCAACACTCTCACGAATCTGACGTCGCAACACATCCATCTTCCACTCCAATGTCATGTCGTCGGGCACACGGCCATGGTCGATATATTCCCTCATCTCACGGAATATCCAAGGGCGTCCGAAAGAGGCGCGACCCACCATAACCGCGTCTACGCCATATTCCCCGAAGGCGTGGAGCGCCTTCTCACCGCTGTCGATATCACCATTTCCTATTATAGGTATATGGATGCGTGGATTATTCTTAACCTCACGAATAAGGCTCCAGTCGGCTTCACCCGTATACATCTGGCTGCGGGTTCTGCCATGGATGGTCAATGCCTGAATGCCGCAATCCTGCAACTGCTCTGAAAGTTCGACGATATTCTTGCTGTTGTGATCCCATCCCAAGCGGGTCTTTACAGTCACAGGCAGCGATACCGACTTTACGACCGAGCGTGTGATTTCAAGCATCAGAGGCACATTGCGGAGCATACCCGCACCGGCACCTTTACCAGCAACCTTCTTAACCGGACAACCGAAATTCAAGTCTATGACATCGGGATGTGCCTCATGCTCAACTATCCGGGCTGCCTCTACCATCGAATCCACGTCACGGCCATAAATTTGGACCGCCACCGGACGCTCGGAATCAGTCACCGCTATTTTCGACAAGCTACGGTTTACTGAACGTATCAGAGCGTCAGCACTCACGAATTCGGAATAGACCATGGCTGCGCCGAATTCCCTGCACAGCAAACGGAAAGCATGGTCGGTCACATCCTCCATCGGAGCCAACAGCACAGGACGTTCGCCTAAATCTATTGTTCCTATCTTCATAGATCCATATTCGTTTTTATAAGTCCCTCTATGCTGCGCTTGACCATGTCAAGAGGAAAACCACGCGACACGGCAAAGCGCATCAGCTTCAAATATAATTCATAGTCGTTCTTATATTTCAGACTGCGCATTTTGGAAGATAAAAGAGCAATGAGCATTTCTTCTGTCTCTTCATCATCAAGCTCGGTCAAGCCATCAGCTATGTCAGAGTCGCTTATACCCTTCTGTTTCAGCATTCTCACTATCTTGTCACGGCCCCAACGGTTATAACGGGATTTACTGCGAACAAATGCATGGGCATAGCGATTCTCGTCAACATATTTCTCCGTCAGCAGACGCTCGACTATACGTCCATCAGCTCCTGCAGGCAACTCCCAGCGCTCCATCTTGCGACGTATGTCCGACAGACAGTACTCCGTACGTGCACACAAGCCTGACAGACGGGAAAACGCCGACTCCTCACTCATCACTTTCTTTTCTCCTGATTGAAATGCCATAACTATATTTTTACATTCATGCCTTTCATTACTCCAGCAACCCTCTGACCATGCGGTCGTTGCCAAACTGGTCCTTGCGAACCTCCACACTACTGAACCCGTTCGAACGCAGCAGCCCTGACACCTCAGCACCATATTTACGGTTAATCTCAAAAAACAGACTGCCACCACGCTTCAAGGTCTTGACGGCGAAAGCAGCTATTGACCTGTAGAAGAGAAGAGGGTCGGAGTCGGGAACGAACAATGCCAAATGCGGCTCATAATCCAGGACATTACGTTCCATTTCCGTTTGCTCGCTTTCACAAACATAAGGCGGATTGCTGACTATCAAGTCGTAAGCCGACGGCTGCAAAGCCGTCTCACTCTCTATGTTCAGAATGTCATGACGTTCGAACACCACATCCAATGACAATCTCGACGCATTCCTTCGTGCTAACGACAGGGCGTCGGCCGACAAATCCCAGCCAGCCACCTCCGACATGGGGAACAAACGCTTCAAAGCCAGTGCTATGCAACCGCTGCCGGTGCCTATGTCCAATATTTTCAAATGGGAATCCTGCGGATATAATCCTGCACACCAGCCGACAAGTTCAGAAGTTTCCGGACGGGGTATTAACACACCGGGGCCGACAGTTAAATCCATTCCACAAAATTCACAACCTCCCAGCACATACTGAACGGGTTCACCACCTACCACGCGCTCCACCAGGCCATCCATCTCAGAACGTTCTTCAGGCGACAAGCTGTCGGGCTTGCCCATCAACACATCGCTGACACTCATGCCGAAACGCCTCTCAAACATCAGAAGCATCACGCTGCGGGCTTCACCGGCATCCATCACCGACGCCAAGGCGTCCTGAACATATTTCCTATAACTGGGTGCTGGCATAATTCAAGGCTTCAGGTGTGCCCATTTGCTCACGTACGGGAACATGCGGTCGGTAATCCAGAAGAAAAGGAATCCGAAAACCAGTCCGGCTACTGAGTCAATGGCATAATGTGCCTTCAGATAAACAGTGGCGAAGAAAAGCACGACAAACAGGAAAAACAATATCCAGAACAGCCAACGGTTGCGGGCCTGCCGGGCGAGCAACACCGTCACCATCGACATGCCGACATGACTGCTCGGGAATGCGGCTGTTGGGTTTTCTCCCTGCTCCTGGACATCAAGCACCAGCTGGCTGAACACGCCACGAACGTCCAACGGCAATATATCGGTGTGAGTACGGAAATAATCACCCATCTCGGGGAAATTGGCTGTAGAACCCATCTCCACCCCGTTGACACAGTAGTAATATTGTGGTCCGGCAACCGGCAGGAAGTCGAACACCAAATAGAATAGGAAGAACGACATGAGGAAGACGAAACTGGCTCTCTGAAGATCGTCATAACGTGCTATGAAATAGAACAGTATCATGGCGATCATCATGAAATAATACGAATAATACCCCATACTGAAAAATTCCACCCAGAACGTGGAATCGAGCACTCGGCTGAATTCCAGAGAGGGCTGACAGCCGAATATGGAATAGTCAATATTCGCAAACACATGATCCTGATAATTGAATATACTGCAGAAACTGTAAGTTTCCGGATACCAATAAATAAGTCCTAAAAAAGGAATGGCGATTCGTAGCAGCACCGTGAATTTCGAAGGGAAACGCCGATGAATCAGATAGGCTGCCGACATCGAAGCCAACATGATTCCACGTGCCAACAGCATGGAGGAGGGCGATGCCAGACTACTCCATTCACAAAAAATCATTACCGTGGTAATGATTAGATAAAAGAGGGTTGCAGCTTCAAAGCCCAACACCCCATTCTCTTCCCTTCGCTGAAACAAATCGTTCAGCCATGACTTTTCTCGACTGAAGCCCATCATCATTTCAGCCAGCCATGTGACTTATACCATGCGGCAGTCTCCTTCACACCACGCTCCAAATCCCATTTAGGAGTATAACCCAAATCTGTCAGCATTGGCTCTATGTCGCAATTCCAGTTGCGCTGGCTCATTATCTTGTACTTGTCCTTGTTCAAAGTGGACACCTTGCCACGCATACCTGCAAACCACTCAGAAATCGAACATACCATCTTCAACACGAACAAAGGGGCCTTGATATGCAAGACATGGCGGGCACCTATCTCGCGCTGGATATAGTCGCTGAACATACGTGAGGAATAAACCTTGCCGTCGCTCACATGGTATATCTTATGGTTCAAGTCATCTATGCCTTCATCAAGCACCTTCTTGACTGCGGCAAAAATCGCACCCACCAAGTCCTCCACATAAACGAATGTAAGCTCCTGAGGCTTGAAGCCCACAGAGAAATCAACATGATTCTTTATGCTCTTGAACTGTAGGAAATAATCGCGCTCACGAGGGCCATAAACACCAGTAGGGCGGAAAATCACGTACGGGAATTCATATCCCAGACATTTCAGGTAATTCTCGCTTTTCCCCTTGCTTGTGGCATAAGCGGTGTTAGGCTGAGGCTCATCGGTCGACAGTAAAGGCGAATAAATGGTGCGGAATCCTTCTTCAGCATCCGAACCATCCTCTGCAACACCATTCTTCTTGCCAGCCTGAATGCGTTTCTCCTCCTTTATCGGTCCCAACACACTGAGGCTGCTCATATACACGAACATCTTTGGAATCATGTTCAATTCCTTGAGCTCTTCCACCAAGTTTACAGTGCAGTCATAGTTATTGGTGTCGAAATCTTCCGGATTCAAGCATTTTGTCGCACCGGCTGCATGGATGATGATGTCCCATTTACCATGGTTCTCCTTGAAATTCGCCAACTGAGCATGAAGGACATCACGATTCGTCATGTCAAGAGTCTGAAACTGAAGCCATTCATTCTGAAGCCATTTGCGACTTGAAGTACTGCGCACACCTGCCCACACGGACATATCCTGCTTCAGGGCCTCTTCACATAGAAAACTGCCGATAAAACCACTGGCACCGGTTATCAATATTTTGGTTGGTTCAAACATATCGCATTTCTTTATACCATGATAATTAGAGCATAATAGCCCAATTTCTCTGCAAAGTTACAATTTTTTCACTACTTTTTCAGTATTTAACTAAAAATTTATACATTAACACCATTTTTAAGCACCTTAATTGCTTGAAAACACAAAAAAGAAGGCATGCCGGCTGCTGCGACATGCCATGATTATATATTTAGAAACGCAATTTATAGCTTTTCCAACTCTACACCCTTTATCTCATCGTAGAATTGTTTGGTTTCAACGCGTTTATATTCAGCATTCACCACATCAAGCTTGTTCCATACATATTGAGTGTAAACGGCATTATCAAGATAATAAGTGTAATAAGTCGGACTGCTGAAACCGTCAAACAGCTCGCTAACCTTCTCTTCGTCAATAGCCCATGTGCCGGTGCGGTAAGAACCGGATACTACCTTGTTGTCGGAATTCAGTTTCAAAGTGTAGAACGTAAACGTGCCATCCGACTTATAGTCCAAAACCTTCGGATTGGAAGTGTTCAAAGTCGATTGGTCTATCCATGTGCCTACCGCAAGAACTGATGGGTCCAACTTTTTCAGCTTATCGCTCAACTCGCTGTCTGAAATGCGCTTATATTCATGTATATAGACGCCATCCCTCAATGTCAGGCTGCTGGAAGTCAGCACATAAGTACCGCTCACCCTGCTGCCTTCCAAAGTATACTCAAAGGTATCTTTGCCGAATTTGTAAGTGCCCTCATCAACTAGATACTTTATCAACTTCCCATCAGAATCATAACACAGGTTATAAGCAGTCAGATAGCCACCAGGAGAAAACACCATGAACATTTCCTGATAATTCGTCTCTAAAGGAATTTCATCAATTTTTTTTGCACTCGAACTAACCTTCGACGGCCCTGAAAGTTCGTGTGTGAAACTGAAGAGCTGCCATGTACCGACCACATCGGCATTATCGACATCATCATCGTCATCATCACTACAAGAAAACAGACATACTGAACCAATAAGCATGAATGCGGAAAAGAATAAGAATTTTTTCATAAAATATATGTTTTGTATTTTTTTAACCATGCAAATATATCACTTTTTTACTACTTCAGACAACTTTTCATGCTAATATTTTGCTTTTTTCATAAATTAATGTAATTTTGCGAAAAACTCATAAATAAACTATTCTGATACTATGGCAAAAGGGAAGAAAAGCAATAAGAGCGCGAGCACTAAGAAAAGCAGTAGCGCCAAGAAAGGTCTGAACAAAAAGGAACTGCGGCTGCTCATCGCCGGTATGCTCAGCCAACAGCCTGGGGAGTATTTCACACTCAGATATCTCTTCAAGACACTGAAACTCACATCACATACAAGGAAAATGCTTGCCCTCGACGTCATCAATGAAATGATTGAGGACAAAGAGGTGGTTCACAACATGGAAGGCGAAGTGTCGTACAACGGACATTCCCAGACATGTGAAGGTACATTCACAAGGACTGCCGGGGGAAAGAATTTCGTGGACCTGCCTGATGGAGTAGGTGTAAGCATATACGATGAAGACACCATGCATGCCTTGCCGGGCGATATCGTGAAAGTAAGCCTCTTCGCAAAGAAACGCGACAGCAAGAAACTGCAGGGACAGATTGTGGAAATCGTGAAGCGCAACGAAAAGCCATATGTAGGCGTGCTGCAGGTTTCAAAACATGCCGCTTTCCTCGTTTCGCCAAGCGGACACCTGCCACACGACATCTTCATTCCTGAAGACAAGCTGAAGGGTGGTAAGAACGGAGATAAGGCACTCGTGAAAATCACCGACTGGCCTGCAAAAGGGCACAACCCAATCGGTGAAGTGGTGGACGTGCTGGGAGCTACTGGCGAGAACGACACAGAGATGCATGCCATTCTCGCCGAATTCGGACTGCCTTACAAATATCCGGAGAAAGTGGAAAGGGCGGCAGAAAACATAGATGCGGGAATCACACCGGATGAAATCGCAAAGAGAGTCGACATGCGCGATGTAACTACATTCACCATCGACCCTCGAGATGCGAAAGACTTCGACGACGCACTTTCTATCAGAAAAATCAAAGACGGACTGTGGGAAGTGGGCGTGCATATAGCAGATGTGTCACACTACGTCACCGAAGGCTCCATAATCGACAAGGAAGCACAGCAAAGGGCAACCTCTGTTTATCTCGTCGACAGGACCATACCGATGCTGCCGGAGCGACTTTGCAATTTCATCTGCTCTTTAAGACCTGACGAAGAGAAACTCACCTATTCAGTGATTTTCACAATGAACCAACAGGCGGATGTGCTAAACTATAAGATTGCACACACTGTCACCAAGAGCAACCGGCGGTTTACATACGAAGAGGTGCAGCACCTGTTTGAGCAGATAGGAGAGGCTTCGGAGGAAGACATGCTCCACCCCACCCCAGAGCAGCCTCTTGCAGAAGGAGCATGCCCTGCAGAAACCTATAAAGAGGAGCTCGTGGTGCTCAACCGTATGGCTAAGATTCTGAGAGAGAAGCGCATGAAGAACGGAGCGGTGGACTTCGACCGCGAGGAAGTGAGGTTTGAGATTGACGATAAAGGAAAACCGCTGAGCGTCTATTTCAAACGTGCCAAGGACGCCAACAAACTCATAGAGGAGTTCATGCTATTAGCCAACAGGACCGTAGCGGAAAGCGTTGGAATGAACGTGAAGAAGAACCAGAAGCCTAAAGTGCTGCCATACAGAATACACGATGTGCCCGATCCAGGCAAACTGGAGAACCTCGGACATTATGTAGCACAGTTCGGACTGACTCTCAAGACGCATGGCAGCAGGGTGGACGTGGCAAAGAGCCTGAATGCCATGCTCAAGGAAACGAAAGAGAAACCAATGCAGGAACTGGTGGAGATGGTGACACTGCGCGCCATGATGAAAGCAAAATACAGCACTTACAACATCGGACACTATGGGCTGGCATTCGACTACTACACACATTTCACTTCGCCAATCAGACGATATCCCGACCTAATGGTGCACCGACTGCTCACAAGATATGAGCAAGGCGGACAAAGTGCTAACCAAAAGAAATACGAGAACCTGTGCGACCACTCTTCCGAGATGGAGCAACTGGCTGCCAACGCCGAAAGGGCAAGCATAAAATACAAGCAGGTGGAATTCCTCGCTGACAAAATCGGAGAAGAGTTCGACGCAAAGGTGTCGGGAGTCACCGAATTCGGACTTTATGCCGAAATCGAGGAAAACCGCTGCGAAGGATTGATTTCAGTGAGGTATTTAGGCAACGAGCCGTTTGACTTCGACGAACGGAACTTCGCTTTGGTAGGCAGACAGACACACCACAAATTCGCATTAGGCGACAGGATTCGAATCAAAGTGGCAAGAGCCAACCTCGCACAGAAACAACTCGACTTCGATTTTGTAAGGAAACTGTCGAGTGCACAGCCTGTGGCGGAGAAAAAACCGTCGTTCTATGAAATCATCGAAAAGAAAAGCAAAAAGAGAAAAAAGAAATGAACACTATAAAATACTATCTTTTATACACATTTGTATATATACTGTCGCTTATGCCATTCTGGCTGATTTATGCCATTTCTGACTTGAACTACATTATAATATACAAACTTGTAGGCTACAGAAAAAAGATAGTAAGAAAAAACCTCAAAAACTCTTTCCCGGAAAAAACTGAAGCGGAACTGAAAGAAATAGAAAGAAAATTCTATCATTGGTTCTGCGACTACATACTCGAGACGTTCAAACTGCTTACAATCAGCGACAAGAGTCTGCTAAAGCATCTGGAGCTTCGAGGGTTGGAAAAAATCGAAGAATGTTTCGACAAAAAACAGGACTGCTCCACAATGCTCGGGCATTTCTGCAATTGGGAATGGTTGTCGGCAGTGGGACTGGGATTCAAACGGCATAAAGACCTCGTGGTCGGTTCCATCTATCATGAACTGAAGAACAAGGCTGTCGACCGGCTCTTCCTGGCTATCAGAAGCGCAAAGAAAAGTGTGCTGATCAACAAGCAGAACATTCCAAGGTATATCGTCAAATTCCGAAGGGAAGACAAGCGATATATGCTTGGATTTATCAGCGACCAAAGCCCAAGATGGCACAACATACACCTTTGGATTAATTTCCTCAATCAGCAGACACCTGTCTTTACCGCAGGTGAACGACTCATGAAGAAAATGAACAATGCGGTTTTCTTCGTGAAAGTGGAGAGGCCTGAAAGGGGGAAATACATCGCGTCGTTCATTCCTATTACATTCAAGCCCAACGAACTTCCTGAATTCGAAATCACAAGGCGCTTCTTCAACATGTTGGAGGAATCCATCAGACAACAGCCGGAATGCTATCTGTGGACTCACAACAGATGGAAACGCACAAAAGAGAAATACGACCAGATTATGGCGGAAAGAAAACGGGAATCGGATATAAAACTCGGAAAAATACCCGATGAGTCATAGAATAAACCGTGACAGGCACTCGACTCTCGTCTCTCAATACTCAATACATTCTGCACTCGACTCTCGTCACTCGTCTCTCAAAAGTCTCTCGACTTTCAAAATGCTTGTCAACTAAAAAATTTGTTTAAATGAAAAAATATATGTAATTTTGCTGACAGACCGTTAAAACAGAGGATTATGGAACTACCGATGCGCAAATATCCATTGGGAATACAGACTTTCCAGAAAATCATTGAGGAGAACATGCTGTATGTTGACAAGACCGAACTCATCTATCGTATGGCTCAGTCATATACTTATGTGTTCCTCAGCCGTCCGCGCCGGTTCGGCAAGTCGCTGCTCGTGTCCACTCTCGCATCCTATTTCCGTGGCGAGAAGGAACTGTTCAAGGGCTTGGCCATGGAAAAGTTGGAGAAGCAGTGGAAGAAGCACCCGGTGATTCATCTGAGTCTGGCATCAGTGAAATCCGTTAATATTGATGGGATGGAGCAGGTCATTAATTTCAATCTTGCACAGATTGAAAAGGAATATGACATAACTCCTATAACGGGTGATTTGGGCTTGAGGCTGAAGAATATCATAATCAGTTGCAATGAACAATACGGTGAGAAGGCGGTTGTGATTCTCGACGAATACGATGCACCGCTGCTCAACGTGCTGCACGACGAGGAGAAGTTGGTGGAGGTACGCCAGCTTATGCGCACGCTCTATTCCCCTCTTAAGGACTGCGACCCCTATCTGCGCTTCGTGTTCATCACCGGCATCAGCAAGTTCTCACAGCTCAGCATTTTCAGCGAGATCAACAACCTAACCGTCATCAGCATGGACGACGAGTATTCCGCGCTCTGCGGATTCACCCAGCAGGAGATAGAGGCAAATTTCCAGGAAGGCATCAAGCAGCTGGCGGAGAAGGAGGGACTTACAGTGGATGAAACTCTCGCCTATATGCGTCAAATGTACGACGGCTATCATTTCTCGGCCGACTCGCCGGGCGTGTATAATCCCTACAGCATAATCAACGCACTGGCAAAAAGAAAAATCGAGAATTTCTGGTTCGCCACCGGCACACCGTCGTTCCTCGTGGAAGTGCTCCGAAGATTCCATACCGACATATCATGTTTGGATGGGAGTCAGGCTGTGTCAACCAGTTTTGACGCCCCTACCGAAAACATGAAATCAGCACTTCCGTTGCTGTATCAAAGCGGATACATCACCATCAAGGACTATGACAGGAAGGCAAGGCTCTTCACTTTGGGATTTCCAAACAAGGAGGTGAAGACGGGTCTGATGGACAACCTCTACCCTTATTACGTGGATCCGATTATTGACACAAGGGATAGCAATATATGGAAGATAAGCAAGGGCTTGCTTGAGCACGACCCGCAGACATCCATGCAGACCCTCCAGGCGTTTCTAGAGAGCATCCCTTATCAGGACAGCCATTTCGAGGAGAACCACTACACTCAGATGCTCTACGTCATCTTCTCCCTGCTGGGCCTTCATGTCGACTCGCAGGTACGCACTGCAAAGGGACGTCTCGACATAGTGGTCAAGACCGACGAGCATATCTACGTGATGGAACTCAAACTCGACC
>FLNV01002240.1_pt1 | contig 33013 bp, 39 predicted proteins | sample 1140351 | NCBI WGS metagenome assembly FLNV01 (sample SAMEA3878207, study PRJEB12797) | bioreactor metagenome | biome: Moose rumen | place: Sweden | collected 2011-10
CTCACGCTGGCTAAGAAAGCCCAGCACGACGGTGTCATCAAGGGCATTCTGCTGCACCAGGGAGAGACCGACGCCTATGGCGACCCATGGCTGCAGAAGGTCAAGGAGCTCTACGAATACCTGCTCAGCGAACTGAGCCTGAAGGCGCAGGACTGCCCCATCATAGTGGGCGAGACCGTTGACAGCACCTACAACGGGGTCTGCGCACATGCCATTCCCACCATCGACCGCCTGCCCCAGTGGATTCCCACCGGCTACGTCGTCTCCTCAAAAGGCTGTTCACCGGCCGACGACAACGTGCACTTCTCGCACGACGGCTACGTAGCCCTCGGCAAGCGCTACGCCTATGCAGCCCTGCGGCACCTGGGCATCAGCTGCAACGATGAGACATCGTACGTGAACACCGCCGCCAGCTCATTCAACATCGACTATAAGCCAGTCATCAAGAAGAGGCAGCTCATACTGAGCATCAAGAGCGAGAAGCCCATCAAGAAGCTCGACGTGGTCAGCTATTCCGGCCAGACCATCCACACCTTCACGCCCGCCAAGGCCGATATCACCAGCTACTTCTACCCCCTGAAGGGCATCAGCGACAAAGTGCTCATCGTGGTCATCGAGGCTCAGGACGGCAGCAAAGCCACCAAGAAGTGTACTTTTTAATTTTTAATTTTTAATTAGTAATTAGTAATTAGTAATTACGATTTCCGTGCAAGCCCTTGAGCATTGCCTGCCCTTAGGGGAATATTCCGCCTTTATGTGGTAATCATAATTACTCATTACTAATTACTCATTACTAATTTCAAGAGTTACGGCTCCGGCGTCGGGTTCGACTGCTGAACGTAGTTTTCGTACTTCTTCAGCTTGCGCTCGGGCATGAGCGTCTGCACAGTGCCGCCGTTCGTCTTCTTGCGCTCGGGGCGGAAGAGTACACCCACGTTCTTCACGTTCTCCTCAACGTCGTAGGGCTTCTCGTCGGTCACAGCCTGGTACTTGGCACGAATGCGGGGCGAGAACGTGCCCAGCCCGTCCAGCTTCACGGTGAACCCGTCGGCCAGTTTCTCCGTCAGCACGTCGGCCAGCTCGTCGAGCACAGCCTTCACGTCAGAGCGCTTCACCGATGCGTTCTTCTGAATTTTCTCGGCCACCTCTTCGGTAGTGGTCGTACCCAGTGTGCGGACGCGGGCCACGTACTGCCCGTAGTTGTCCGACTTCTCATTGTTGCATTTCTGCAAGACATAGTTGATTGCCATGGTATTAAACAATTAACGATTAAAAAGGTAAAACATTAAAGATCATGCATGGTGCATTTTTCGAGAGTTCTGCGGCATTGCTGCCTGGGCGTTCAAGACTGCTTCCACCGGTGTTTTCATACAGCCTTCATTCACGTGTTTTTCATGGTATTAGATCCCATCTTTATTACACTGCAAAGATACAAAAAATAACTGAAATATCCAAACATTTAAGCAATTATTTTACAGGAAAATTAAAATATTTTCTTTAAGTAATACTTTATAGTATTTTCTTACTATCTTCCTTGCCTGCTGCCATATCTTATCACAAAAATTTTGGTTATAAAATTTGGCAGTGTGACTAAAAATAGTTACCTTTGCGCCATGAATAAGAGAGAAAAACTAATCAAGCGATTCAGGACTCTTCCCAGAGACTTTACCTTTGAGGAAGTAGTCAGCCTTTTTCAAGGCTACGGATTCGAGCTTGAGAACAAGGGGGCGACATCTGGTTCAAGAATAAAGTTCTATCATAGCGTCGACCAGATAGCCTACATCATGCACAAGCCCCATCCGAGTAACATCGTTAAGGGTTATATGATGCGTGACATTTTGAATTTTCTGATTAAAAATCATTATATAGAATAGGAGGATATTGTTATGGGTTATTTGAAGTACAAAGGTTATACAGGAAGTGTAGAGTACAGCGAGGAGGACAAGTGCCTTTTCGGTAAGGTTCAGGGAATGGCAAAGGACAGCATCACATACGAAGGTTCTACTGTTGAGGAATTGACTGCTGACTTTGAAGGTGCCATTGATGACTATCTCGCCTTGTGTGAGGAGAAAGGCATTCAGCCTCGAAAACCCTATACGGGTGTGCTGAATGTGCGTTTGTCACCGGAGATACATAGTGGTGCTGCGATGGCAGCCCAGAAAGAAGGCATCACCATCAATGCCTTTATCAAGAATGCGGTTGCCCAGGCATTGGGCATGGTTCTATAAATCCATTCAACAATACATGTTTCAAGTAACTTGAAGCAAAAAGAAGTGCCGTTTCCATGCTCTGGAAGTGGCGTTTTGACCTTGTAGAAGCGCCACTTCTATACAGTCAAAACGCCCCCGCTACCACCTGAAAGTGGCGTTTCCACCACCTGAAAACGCCCCCTCTACGGTATGGAGGAGGCGCGTACACAAAAGGGACTCTTTTTGTGTAAAAATTAAGAAATGCAGAAAGGAGGAAATGCGGAAAGTAGACATTAAGCATTTCCGGGGGCAGGGTTTGAAGCAGGAAGAGAGACATTATAAGTAGAAGTTTTTTTAATTTGTTATTATTATTAACATTATTATATATATATCTTCTCTGAATATCACTTTCAGAATACCTTAATGTCCACTTTCCGCTTTTCCTACTTTCCTACTTTTTCTCTATTATGTTTGGTTGTTTCAGAAATAATGTTTAACTTTGCAAACATGAATCGGTAAATTGTCGTAAACGATGCCTGCCCGTTGTGGGCAAAATCTCTGAGTGCAGAGTGCCGATGCTATTTTAGTGGAATAAAAAGAAGCGTTATGCTCGTCTTGTATCTAGAAACCTGAGAAATTTCCAGTACGGCAAGAGATCATGATAGCTTCCACGCAATGCGTGGAACGTTGTCACTTCTCCCGTACAAGGTTTCTCAGGACCTCTAGATGAAGATGTGGACATACAGTTCCACGCTTCTCACATTAATAGGTTGGTCTTCAGTGGGACTGGAAGGCTTTGAAAAATTTATAACTATGGATTTTAAAGATTCTATTTTACAATTAGCTGAACGTGTTTCATCCCTGAAGGAATCCATCCAAACGGAAGAGGCCACAAAGAATGCGTTTATCATGCCATTTATTCAGATGCTGGGATATGACGTTTTCAATCCATTGGAGGTAGTACCTGAAATGGATTGTGATATTGCCAAGAAGAAGGGGGAAAAGATAGACTATGCTATCATGAAGGATGGTGCGCCAATTATGTTGATTGAGTGCAAGCATTGGAAGCAGGACTTAAACTTGCATGACAACCAGTTGAAGCGTTATTACGTTGCCTCCAAAGCAAAATTCGGAGTATTGACGAATGGCATCGTCTATAGATTCTATGCAGACTTAATCAAGGAGAACATCATGGATGACGTACCCTTCTTAGAGATAAATCTGGAGAAAATCCGAGAGGCACAAATAGAGGAAGTTAAGAAGTTCTGTAAGGAGAACTTTGATCTGGACAATATTCTCAGTAGTGCCAACGAGCTGAAGTACATGTCGGAAGTCAAGAAGGTGATACGTTCAGAATTCTCGGAACCATCTCCAGAACTTGTTAAGTTGCTGACGAAGCGTGTCTATGAAGGCATCGTTACGCAGAAGGTTCTTGATCAGTTTACTGATATTGTACTTCGGGCATTGAAGAGTCATATCAACGATGTGATGAGTGAGAAACTCGGAATTGCCATTAAAGCAACAGAAGCTGCGGGTGCTCCTATTCAGACGACTTCGGCTCCGATTGAGCAAAAACAAGAAGAGGAGATGACGAAAGAAGACGAAAAAGCTTCGAAGATAAACACCACTATGGAAGAGATGGAAGGCTATTACATCGTAAAGAGTATTGTATGCGAGGTAATCTCCTCAGAACGAGTTACCTATCGTGACTCTCAATCATACTTTGCAATCTTTGCTGACGACAATAACCGCAGACCCATTTGTCGGTTGCACTTCAACAACACAAACAACAAGCGCATAGGTTTTGTCGATGAGAACAGGAATGAACAGATGGAAACCATAGAGAAGCTGGATGACATTTATAATTTCAAGAAACAGTTGCTTGAGGCAGCAAAACGATATGTTTAAATGGAGTCGGTAAAACGTTTCTTTACGAATGACATTATAATGCTGGTGTTGGTGCTTATCAACACTGGCATTATATTTATTAGTGGTTTTATTCCCGAGCAAGGGGGAACGCTTCTAATCATAGACAGTCTGTTTACATTGCTATTCTTGTTGGAGGCAGTGGTTAAGATTCAGGTTTATGGGTTCTCAGGTTACTGGTCTAATGGATGGAACCGATTTGACTTTATACTTGTTCTGTTAGCTCTACCATCCTGTATTAACGTTTTCGGATATGATTTTCCCGGTACAAACATACTGCTATCATTGAGAATGATGCGTGCGTTCAAGTCCTTCCGTTTGCTGAAGTTCATTCCAAATGTTGACAGTCTTCTGAACGGCATTAAACTGGCATTCAAGGCTTCGTACATTGTAGCAATCGGCATGATAGTTTTCTTATTAATCTTCAGTATTATCACGACATTCCTCTTCGGAAGCGCAGCACCAGAATATTTTGGCAATCCTGCCCTCAGCGTGTATTCCATCTTCCGTCTATTCACCATCGAAGGCTGGTATGAGATGCCTGAAGCTATCGCAGCAAATAGTGGAACGGCAATGGCTGTCTTTGCACGAATCTATTTCTCAATTCTTCTTTTCATGGGAGGCATCATCGGCATGAGTCTTGTAAATAGTATTTTTGTGGATGCTATGGCGGCAGACAATAATGACGAGGTTCTTGACAAACTATCTCAACTGGAAAAGAAACTTGACAAACTGAACACAAAAGATATTTGAAGAAAGCCTATAGTTTTCGAATTATTTTTTTTGATAAATTAATAAAAAATCTTACCTTTGCCCCCGGCAGGAGATGAGTGCACAGCGGAACCGACCCGCTGTGTGCACAGCCAGCGATGAAAAAATATAAATTAATTAAAGAATATATGGACTATACGAAAGTACCACGTGCACTGATATACAAAGACCGCACAAACCTGAATGATTTTGGCGTGCAAACTCCAGGAACGATAAACAACTATCTCTTTACACAGATGAGGAGGATGACACTTTTGCATTGCGGAGACGCAAAAGAGATAGCTCTTCAGTGCTTTAATAATGCCTATTATATTTGTACACTTACACAATTGGATGAGTTCCCCGATTTATGTATGGATAAATATGAGAAGAAACTGATGGAAGTGAAAATACCTTTCCCAGGAGATGTGTATCAAGCATCAATGGCTTTGGTGTGTATGTTGCTGGCTGCATTTGATGACAAATATAAGCAAAAGGACGATCCATTGATTGAAAGTATCCACCATTGGACTTCTTCAAATAAGTGGGTTGGCAGTAACTGTCGTAAAAGTTTCGATGACATTAATGAAAAGTGCAGTCCTGATGGTTTTTCTGTTTCATCCGACATGTTTGCCCCACGCAATATTATAGATGTTATTGAAAATGTCGATGTTAACGACTTGGCTGTTGGTGTGATTTATGTATGTAAAGGGCTTGCTCTTTTGAATGACTCTAATTTGAGGTTGTATGGTGCAAATTTGGCTATAGCCCGTCTGAATGACGACCTTCAAAAAATCTATGAAGATTGGGGATATGACCCTGAAACAAAGAAATTTGTCCCAGAAATGAATGACCCTTTGGGTGTTGACCCTGATGAATATGAGTTATTTGATAAAATAACCCTACTAAAGAAAAAAGCTGTTGATTATATTATAGAGCACTACCCGGCTATGGAGGAGGACGATTCTAAGGAGAAAGATGCGGAATCTCCTCAAGTATCAGAAGCGGAGGTTCTTCAGTCGAAAATAAGAGAACTGGAATCAAAGCTAACTCTTCAAGTAAAAGAGCAGATGGAGGCCAACAAAATAAACTCCCAACAAGCAACTCGCATTAAGGAACTTGAAGCCGAGGTTATACCCATAAAAGACTTGGAAGCAGATTTGGAGGAACTGAGGAAATGGAACCAGCTATCTCGTGAGCAGGTAGCTCTTTTCTGCCATGCTTTAGCTGAATACTGTGAGTTTGTCAAGAAAACCAAAAAGAAAGACATCGCCCCGATGGCTCACGGACTGTTTGGTATTGGAATTAAGTCAGCTTATAACTTGATGGTTTCCGGATACTCAAAAGAAGACAGGGAACATGTTGCTAAAATATTCGAAACTATTTGGCCACCATTTGCCAACTTCATCTTGAACACTTTTGACAAGAAAGAGCAGCAGTTAAAACAATAATCCGTACCACCCCCAGCGGATAATCCGTACCACCCCCGGCGGACAATCCGTACCACCCCCCAATACACGAATAACCACCCCCAAAACGGGGTGGTTATTTGTTATCCAATAATTTTAGTATCAATAAATTACCGTAAATTTGCATCGTCGAAAGGAATAAAACTCCTGGAGACGATGTTTTTTATTTTGTCAATATGTACGCGTAAAATAGGGTTGGCGCTTAGCGCACCTGAGCACAGGTCCCGACAGCTGCTGAAATCGCCTATGGCGGCTGAAGTGCGAGGCATTAACAAATTAAATCCGCAAAAAAAATGAAAAAGCGTGATTTTCCCGCGTTTCTGACTGCTATGAGCAGTAAGATTCGCAAAGACCAGAAGATGCAAATCTTCTACCACGATTTGAAACACAGTGTTGAATCTGACGATTTCTCACTGAGTTTGCTGAACGACGCCATGCCCAACTGGCTCTACAAAGGACTGCGTAAAGACATGGTAAACTCTCTGAAGGGTTTCACCGATGAGGTGGCTCTTGAAATCGTTGACAATTTGATTGATTGTTGGACGGGTCTTGGACTCAATCTGACAGGAATTGGTCACGTTGACACGATGCTATGGGATTTCTACTGGCGTATTCTCGACTGTGCCCACACCAAAGGCGTCAAGATAGAATATAAGGAGTAGAAGAAAACGGAGGCCTGCCTTAAGGCTTCAAGGCGCCAAGGCAGGTTCCTCCTTATTTATTAAAAGATCTACAAAGATGGAAACAAATAATACAAAACTAAAGAAAATCAAGGCTCGCGGCGTAGGATGCTACGACCCTTCGGATAACTCGTTTGGATTTACGGCTTTCAACGAGGCCCCATCGAGTCAGCAAAATGTGAAGACATGTGCCGGCGGTGGCAAACGCTGGGTGACAACAGGCAAAGACCCTTCACGAATGCTCAGCCTGAAGTGTAAGGCTTCGTCAGCCGATCAGTACAGTGACCTTGTGACTCAGTTTAACCAGTTAACCAAAGACCTGAAGCCCCAGAAGCCTGTGGCGCAGCCCGACAGCCTGCGCGTGGTGAAGGAGCAGGGTCTGGAGTGCTGGCTCGACGAGAAGAAGAACATGGTGACATTCACGGGCACCATAGACCTCTTAAAACACCCGCGCGACTGGCAAGCCGAAGTGCTGCGTCAGGTGCAGTTGGTGGTGCGCCGACTGCCGGCAAGCGATCGATTCAACAAAATTATTAACCTTATAAAAATTGGAGGGACCAAGAAATGAGAAGTTATCAAAAAAACATCAATCAACCCACTCAGGAACTGTCGGAACAGGTGTTGAAAGACCTTACTGCACAGAAAGAGAACAACATGGCTATTGACGCTTACCGCAAGGCTAAGCGAGATATGGCAGACGCTGCAGCCCGTAAGGCTTTGGACGAATATGTTGCTGCTGTCATGCTTTTGGAGGACTACCAGAATTGGCAGAAATGCGAACTGAAGAAAGACGCACGACGCTCAAAAAAGCGTATGCCCAGCGACGACCTGCAGCGTGTGAAGCTCTACATCACGCAGCTGAAGAGCGGACTGCCTGCCGTCATCCTCACAGCCAACTTTACCGAGAGTACCGACCGCTGGGGGCGTACGGGATTGTGGCGTGTGCAGTCGAAAGGCTATCTGACAGGTCTTGCGGTGCTCGATGCCGACCATGTCCCCGACGTGGAGACACGTATTGAGGAGTGGCTCAAGCGTGACGACTTCAAAGACCTGGGCATCCTGTGGGTTTTCATCACTCCTTCGGGCGAGGGCATCAAGTTGGTGTTCAAGGCCCGCGAGGAATGGGGCAACCTGCAGGACAACGCCTACACACTAGCCGAAAAACTGGGTGTGCTGGACTATGCAGACAGTCAGACGAAGAACGCTGACCATGCCCACTTCATTCCCAAATATGATGACATCAAGTACATCGACTGGAAGGGGCTGTTTACCTATGAGAATCCTGCCTATGAGCAGAAGTACGGAGAGGCCTACCGTCGCGGTGAGTCAGAACCTACCCAACAACGCTGGCAGGAGCTGGAACGGCAGCGCAAGGAGGCTCGCAAGCAGACATCGGGTACTGCCACTACGCAGCCCACAGCCGTCGTTGTACCTCAGGCAGAAACGCCAGTAGCGTTTTCGGCAGAGGACGAGGCTTTCATCAGGGTGCTCAACGAGCATTACGGTCCGAGCCTGCCGCCTCACACGAAGCACGACCGCATGCAGACGGAGACGTCCCACTGGCTGTGCTATTACAACGACAACGACGCACAGAAAGCCATTGCTATGGCCCGTCGGCTTAACTGGGTGCAGGAATGGAACCCGAACCCCGGCGAAGTGGAAGACCTGTGCCAGTCGGCAGCCAGGAAGAAGCTGCTGACGCGCTATCCCAAGGCGCTGAAGGAACTGATGGAGAAGGCGGGCATCAACTTGGAGCAGACTGTGGCAAATACGAAGAATGTCAATCCACTGTCCGTTCTGCCCTTCGAACGTTGGTGCGACACGATAGAGAGCTTCTTCGATGTCTATCCCTGTCTGCGCGAGGTCTGCGAACCTCATCCACGCCGTCTGTGGCCTTTCCTGCTCTTTGCATCAGGTGCCATGATGGGCACGTGCATGGATTTGACATATTATTATTTTTATGCCTCTGAAAGCGAGCGTACGCGCTTGAATTACATCATCTGGGGTGTGGGTGACCCAACGTCGGGCAAACATACACTGGAGCGACTGATGGACAATCTGCTGGCTCCCATCATTGCTGAGAGCGAGATAGCCGACGAGAGTACTAACACTTGGAAAAGCGAGACTGACGCCAAGGGAGCAAATAAAGAGAAAGATTTGCGCCCGGAGATTTACAATCGCATGTTTGGCTATCGCTCGTCTAACTCTGAGTTTATCCGCTCGATGATTAACTGCAAGGAGGAAGTTGATGGTGAGATGATGGGACGCCACATGGTGACCGTTTCGTCAGAGAAAGACCTAGAAATAGGTAAGTCGGGCAGCTGGATTTCGCGCAGTAACATGCTGCTTCTCAGTTTTCACGGGGAGTACGATGACCAGCACTACAGTAACAAACAGTCGGTCAGTGGCCGTTATCGCGTATTCTGGAACATGGTGGAGACCTTTACACCGCCCACGCTTACGAAGCTCGTCAATGAGCGCTCTGTAAATTCTGGCCTTGATACACGTACTGCTACCATTCCCATGGGCGAGGAAGACTTCAAGATGATGCCGTTGCGACGCAAGGAGGACTCGAAGACTGCTGAGTATAATGAGACGCTAAAACAGTGGGCGTACCGCCTGGATCAGCGTCGTGGTGAATTGCCCTTCTGGCCTTTGGTGGAGCACGTCCACCAGTGGTGCGACGACCGCCGTGCTATTGCCGAATTCAACGATAGGGATAAGGCAGACTGGTTGCTTATCAAGCGTGTGCCATACTATGGAATCTCAATCAGCGCCCCATACATCGATATGCGGCATTGGGAAGAGCGCGAGCAGACTGGCACTTATACCATTGACGTTCAAGACCTCGCTCTTTGCGACCTGGTGCTCGACATCCAGTACCGTACACAAATATTTTGGTATTACGAATTGCACCACCAGTATTACATGAACCAACTGCGTGATGCAGCTCAGCAGCGTCGCCGTACCAGCAAGTTTCAAGAGTGTTTCCGCTTGTTGCCTGACAAAGAAGATTTCACTACTGATCAGTTTGCACAAATCTTTGGGTATGCCAATAATCATGCTGCCCAGAAGACGTTGCAACGTCTGGAGGCAGACAAAGCTATCAAACGCACCATGCGCGGACACTACAAGAAACTCGTTTCCGAACTTCCGACCATATAAATGCGGAAAGTAGGAAAAGCGGAAAATAGACATTAAGCTTTTTTTATGTAGGACAAGGGGCAGGCTCTCGCGGGGCTTGCCTCTTTTTTCTTTCCCTTTTCTTTGGCGATTTCAAAAATACTTCGTAACTTTGCCTGCATATAACTAAAACTATATGATGATGAAGAAACAAATACTATTATTCCTTTTGGCATTCCTGCCCCTCCTGGCGCATGCCTTTACAGGTGAAGTGGTGTTTAACGGGGTTAAGTTTTTTGTCAAGACAGGAGCGCAAGTAGCTGAAGTCAGGGGATATACCTCCGATTGTCCAAGTAACCTTGTCATCCCTGCCTCCGTTGAGTATGAGGGTGTTACTTGTAATGTAATTCTTATTGCTGATAATGCTTTTTCTCGTTGCTCCAGCCTTACCTCCGTCACCATCCCCAATAGCGTGACATGGATTGGTGATGATGCTTTCCTTGGTTGCACCAGCCTCACCTCCATTACCATTGGTAATAGCGTGACAAGCATTGGCAAAGAGGCTTTTTATAGATGCACCAGCCTTACCTCCATCACCATCCCCAACAGTATTACAAGCATTGGTGACGAGGCTTTCTCTATTTGCAGTAGTCTGAGCGCAGTTTATATTTCAGACATTGCTGCATGGTGTAATGTTTCATTTAATGGCTATTCTTCAAACCCCCTTTTCTATGCTCACCGATTGTTCCTTAATGGTGAAGAAATAAAGGATTTGGTTATCCCTAACAGCGTGACAAGCATTGGTAATTATGCTTTCCAGGGCTGCAGCCTCACCTCCGTCACCATCCCCAACAGCGTGACGAGCATTGGCGGTTATGCTTTCTATGATTGCACCAGCCTCACCTCCATCACCATACCCAACAGCGTGACGAGCATTGACGTCGGTGTTTTTTATGGTTGCACAAGCCTCACTTCTGTCACCATCCCCAACAGCGTGTCAAGCATTGATTATAGTGCTTTCAGGGAATGCACCAGCCTCACCTCCGTCACCATCCCTAACAGCGTGACAAGCATTGGTGCATGGGCTTTTACTGGTTGCACAGACCTAACCTCTATCACCATCCCCAACAGCGTAACAAAAATTGGTGAAAGTGCTTTTTATAGATGCACCAGCCTTACCTCCATCACCATCCCCAACAGATTAACTATAGTTGACGAATGGGTTTTCGCTAGTTGCACCAACCTAACTTCTGTCACCATAGGTAACAACGTTAAAGACATTTACCTGCATGCCTTTTATGGTTGCACCAGCCTCACCTCCGTCACCATTCCCAACAGCGTGACAAGCATTGGTAGTAGTGCTTTCTCTGGTTGTATCTAAACGGGTATAAACAACCAGGAATAACTAATACTAACTATTTGTAAAACGCTCATTTTCAGTAACTTTTGATTTTTAACACTTGATGGCTGGAATTTGGTAGTAACCGAATTTCAGTATATTTTTGCAACGTATTTCTACCGCGAGGAATTTACGGAGCCTGAAAATCGTCATTCTGCGGACTCAGTTGACAAAGGGTAACGACGGGGTGCAAAGGGTGACAAAACAGGACGGACGGATTCGGAGATAGTCACGATGCGGTCTGAGTTGACATCTGGCGACAATGGTGTATGAAGGTTGACTCAACGGTAGGGAAAAGAGAATGAATGTAAAAACTATCAAAAGTGACAAGAAAATGAAGCAAGTTAGAAAGTGCAAGTATTGTGGTAAGGAGTTCGTGGCAAGGAGCGGAATGCAGAAGTTTTGCTGCGAGGAGTGTCAGACGAAGGCGAAGGAGGCACGTAAGAAACGACAGCAGGATTTCATGAATGCTGTGGAGCCTGTCATTGGGTTGCAGAATCAGGAGTATCTGACGTTTGCCAAGGCAGCGATACTGATGGGGTGTTCGCGGCAGTACGTTTACAAGTTAGTGAACGAGGGGAAACTTGCGGCATCGAGAATCAGCAGCAGGATGGCGTTTATCAGAAAGGCTGATATTGAGAAGATGCTGGCGGGGAATCCGTATCACAGAGTGCTGCCGACGAACAGACCCAAGAAAGCATCTGTGCCAACATCGAAAAAGGAGGTAATAGAAGCCAAGAATTGTATGGATGATTCTCAGGAGTCGGAGGTGCTTGATTACATTTCCGGCGAGGAAGTCATTCGCATCTATAAGGTTAAGAAATCATGGCTATATACTTCTGCTAAACGGAACCAAGTACCAGTGTGCCGGATTGCTGGGATGAACTACTACAGTCGCAAGCACATGGATGCATTGTTTGGCAAGTCTGCTGATGTGGAGGCCGTCAGTGAGTGGCTGACAATGAAGGAAGCACAAGAACTATTCGGCATGAGTGCTGCATCTGTTCGCTCCAACGCTTATCGCCATCATATTCCGACAAAGCGTGAGTATGGCCAGACCTATTACTCAAAAGACCACTTTGAGCAGTTGAGACGCACCGATATCGTGAATGATGAAAGATACTACACAGCCAGAGATGCAGCCGAGAAGTACGGGATGAGCACCGCAAATGTCGGCATCATTGCCAAGAAGAGTAATATCTCCACTGTCAAGGTGGGTGTGAAAAACCTGATACCAAAAGTGGACTTCGACAGGGTAATGGCCGAAAGATTTGCCCAGTATGGTAGTTATTGCATAGTATGAGCATTCATGTGAAACCATCAATTATGAGCGATAAACTATAGCGTTATCAAGGCATCACCTCACTAACTAACATTATCTGTCAATTATTGACGCATTATGCGTAATAATGTTGATAATCGGGGCATAATGAGGTAATTTTGACCCCGTGAAGAGACGCTTCACCAAGAATATTCACTAAAATATAATAATGTATATGAGCAACATCTGTAAGACCGTGACCCTCCGAACACGGAAGATAAAAGGCGGAGAACAACTGTCGTTCTATCTGGACTACTATCCGGGTTATCGCGACGAGTCAACAATGAAGGTAATGCGACATGAGTCGCTGGGCATCTACATCTATGCCAAACCGAAGAACCAGCGCGAGAAGGACTACAACGACCGCATGCGCGAGAAGGCCGAGGCATTACGTTGTAGAAGGTACGAGAGCATCGTCAACGAGCGCTACGACTTCTTCGACAAGGAGAAGATGAAGGGCAGCTTCCTCGACTACTTCAAGGATAAGGCGTACAAGAAGAATACAAAGTGGGAGAACGTCTATCTCCATTTCAAGCAGTTCTGCAATGGCAAGTGCCGCTTCGATGAGATTAATGTTGACCTGTGCAACAAGTTCAAGGAGTACCTAATGACCGCTCACCAGCTCAAGCACACAGAGTACACCTTACACATCAACAGCATCGCAGGCTACTGGTCAACCTTCCGCGCCGTGCTGCACACTGCCTATCGCGAGCACAAGATTTTGGAGAATCCCAACGGCTTCTTGGAACGTATCGACACAATTCCCACGGAGAAAGAGCATCTTTCTCGTCAGGAACTTGTCAACCTCGCCAATACCCCCTGTTCCTCTGAGGTACTGAAGAAGGCCTTCCTCTTTTCTTGTCTGACAGGCTTACGCAAGAGCGACATCAAGCAGCTGACCTGGAACAAGATCCAGCCCTACGGTGACGGTGGCATGTACGTCACACTACGTATGCAGAAGACGAAGGAACTGGTGAACAACCCCATCAGCAACGAGGCTCTGGAACTGATTGGCTTTAATGACGGCGATGAAAACCGTAAACCGACAGACAAGGTCTTTGTCGGCTTCAACGACAGCCTCACCCAGGCCCCGCTGAAGAACTGGCTGAAGGAGGCTGGCATCACAAAGCATATAACCTATCATTGCAGCCGTCATACACTGGGCTCGCTACAGGTTGAGGCTGGCACCAGCGTCTATACTGTCCAGCATATTCTTGGTCATAAGAACGTCGCCACGACTCAGATCTATGCCGCGATGGCCGACGAGTCGAAGCGCGAATCAGTTGACAAAATTACTCTGAAATCCGCGAAAATCGCCCAAATGAAGGCCGTATGAGTCGTAAAAGTGTTAAAATACGACTTTTTATTTTTTTAGAGCAAGAATATTTTGGAAAAAATGTACTTTTGCGGCGATAAAAATACGTATATCTATTAAAATTTGTAAGTAATGAACAGAAAATTAAAAAAACTCGAGATTAGTGACATAGCCATATTAGTGGCTATTAGTGTGTTAGTTCTTATTGTGTCGTATATGTTGGCCGCCCAGCTATACGACAAGAGCCATCTCATTCCTTACGGTGTTCTTGTTGTGCTGTTTTTTCTTTTGCTGGAATCCGGTGTCGTATGCTGTTACTCCTTCCTGGACAAGCTTAGTAGCGTCTTTACTAAGAAGCAGCAGAAGGATCCCTCTGTGATGATTTCGGATGTCAAACAGGATGAACAGGAGAGGGAGTCGGGAATCTACAGGCAGAGCGAAACGGACAGCATCGCAGAAGCCGAGGAGTTCAAACTCAAGAGGCAGAATGTCATACATGACTACATCTTCTGGGCTATGGCTCCCATTTTGGAAGAGGAGGAGATGGCTGCGCTATGGTTGGAGTATAAAGAATGGCTTGAACGTCCTCTTTACAAGCCTAAAGGTCGTAACTGGAAATGGAAGGCCGATAAGGATGTAAGGAATCTTGATGCTCGTCATTTGACATGGAACATTGCTAGGAGAATGGGCTTAGGGGTAGACAAACATTGTGCCTATACCACAGAACTATGCGGAAAGTTCATCAACAATTTGTTTCCAGATCTGTGTAAAAACACTGATTGGTTTACATTGTCAAAGTCCTTAACCGCAGACCCGGAGAAAGGTTATATCAAAATAGACAAACCTGACTCAAAAACTTCAATAGCCTTCCATTATCCTGTTCCATCGGAAAAGGAGGAAGAATAAGCCAAAGCCACGAGAAGCTTTAACGACAACACCGCAGCGTCAACCTATTTAGGATTAGTGCTGCGGTGTTCTCGTTGTTTATATCCTGCCATCATGGTAGCAAGTACCAACCATCCATAACAGCCAGAACACAGATTGCACACAGCTAATAGATATACTAACTACTATTATTACAAGTACATTTTTAGTTCTATCTGCTACTAACCGCATTATACTATCATTACTGATGCATTATTACTGATAATCTTGATAAGCGGATGATAATGTCGTTTCTTTGCAGCCGAGATACAAAAGTCTCAGCGTGTAAATATGCTTAATGATAAATTATCATTCGACGACCTTCCACAGGTCGTTGCCGAGCTTCGGGATGAAGTCATCGGCATGAAGGTACTGCTGTCTGACCTTCAGAAAGGACAAACACAGCAAAAGATACAGCGCGTGCGTCGCACGATGAATGTGGAGGAAGCGGCTGACTATCTCCGCATGCCTCTGAACACCCTCTACATGAAGTTGCAGAAGGGCGAGGTGCCAGGATCGAAGCCCGGCAAGCGATGGGTCTTGTTCAATGACGAACTCGACAAGTGGCTGGAGGTGAAACGCAAGAATGCCGTACCTCTGACCACCGAGGAAGAGAATGATGCCATCCTTTCGTCCCATCGTCGTAAACCCAACAAGCGTGACTGGTAACATGTCTGACATGACTGAGTGTACAATGTATAGGGTGTATCAAGTGTATGCACTGAAGACAATGGCTACAATGTCCACAACGTATCCGGTTTCTGCACTGTCCACAGTGTATGTGTATACAGCGTTTACACTGGCTACAGTATATACAACGATTACAATATCTACAATGTGTATGTTGTCTGCAATGAAGACAATGTATACAGAGTATTCAACGAATACAGTATATACAGGAAATACATTGCCTATAGCGTACAAATTGTATTCAGGATATACAGGGTATACAAGGTCTACAATGGTTATAAATAACATATTAAATTTGATTTAGCTATGAATAAGATTATTTTGTATACGAACATTAAGGGAGGCGTAGGGAAGACCTCCTGTTGTGCGCTCTTTGCGCAGTATCTGTATGAGAATGGTTATTCCGTGAAGGTTCTGGATGCAGACATTCAGGCATCCTTGTCCCGTCACAGGGAGAGGGAACTGGCTGCCAACCCGGATACGGCTATCCCATGGGAAGTGAATACTGTTGATACGACGGACCGCCAGAGCCTGCAGTCCTCTATCGAGGAGGCGATGCAGTTTGACGGTATTGTCCTCTTTGACATGCCGGGAACCCTCAATGCCGCCAACCTCGACCTGCTGTACAAGGCAGCGGACCTCGCCGTAGTGCCTATCTCCTACGACTTCGACACCATCGATGCCACTGGTATCTTCATCAAGGTCATCAAGCGCGTGAAGAACATCCAACTTGTTTTCCTGCCCAACCGCATCAACTCTACCGAGAACCGTGCAGACGATATGAAGCAGCGTGAAGAGACGGTAAAAATTCTTGGCAGAATCGGAAGGGTAACACCGAGGATCAAGCAGAGTGTAGTCATCAAGCGTTACTCAACCATTTCCGCACTTGACAAGTACCAGAAGGCTGCCGTCGAACATGCCTTTGACGCTATTGTAGAACAAATAAAACAGTAAACGAGTATGAGTGAGCAAGTGTTTCCCTTAGACGGTTTCAATACCCTTGAAAGTGATGTCAGAAGCATCACCCAGCAGACCAGGCCAAAGGAGCAGAAGAAACCACAGGAAGAACAAAGGCCCGAAGAGACCAGTGTCATCAAGAGAGCCTGGCAGCACTTCACGGTCATCTTAGCCGTTGAGATTGTGGTCAAGATAAAGGCCATCGCTCGAATTGAGGGCTTCTCCATCCGCGACGTGGTGGAGAAGTTCCTCAGCGACGGAATTGCCCGTTATGAGCAGAAGCATGGCGCAGTCATTAACCGCAAGAAGAACATCGATGACATCCTGTAATCACGGCCAAGGAAGTAGGGCGTTCCCGACGGTCTGGGACACTCTTGACGTACAGACAATGCCGGTAGAAACCGAAACTTGCCTTAAGATATGCCAGTTGGAGTTTCGTGCTACCAAAATCGCTATGGCTCTTTTGGCAGACGAACCGAACTGGCAATGCTCGCAGGCTTTCATTGGGGAGGCGTTCGCTGGCTCACACCTTTAATCAATATATACTCATGATAGTAGACAAAAACGTAATAGCGAAATTCAAAGGCTCGCAACTATTGGAGAAGGCGAGACCTGAGAAGGGCTTCTTCATCAAGTCGAAGAAGCGGTACCTGTCGCCTAAGGACGGCAGGGAACACAGCAAGTTCTCATGGGAACCCGTAACGGTCGGTGACCTGTGGGTGGATGAGACTGACAGGAAATGCCAGATGCACTTTGTCGTCTATCGGAGTAGCGGCAGCATCGAACAGGTTGACCAGCCCATCAGCCGACAGAGTTACACGTTGTTTGGCAGTTACAAACTGGATGCCCATCGCGTGGACCTGATCGACAAGGTGTTACGTAAGAATCGGACGGGACTGCGCATCCGCAAGTGGACTGCCACAGAGATGCTGCACCTGAAAGTGACGAAACGACTGATGGATGAACTTCTCGGGAATGCGGAAAAATGCGGACAGAATCTTTCGCAGTATTGTATGACGCTCCTGAGCGGCAAGCATCCCCGTGCTGCGTTTACCGAAGAAGAACTGGACCTGCTCAGGAACCTGAAAAAGTCACGTGGCGATGTGCTACTCCAGTTCAATGCAATGGTGGCAGAGTTTGCACATAAGTCCGACGAAGAACGTTTCAGGGCTGTCATCCACGGCAAGAGTTTTGACTGGTGGCGCAAGCACCTTATCACTGCCCTGGAGTTCTTCGACAGGATGAGGGACAGGACGTTAAACATGGGAGGTTAGCGTATGGTCATCAAGATGGACACGATAGACGGGGCGCATGCCGCCAACGCTATCAACTATGTGCTCGACAAGGAGAAGGCAAGGAAGGAGGACAAGCCCGTCTTCCTTGCCGCCAACAATATCGAACTGGATCCGATGACGGGTAAGCCGTACTCGCCGGTGGAGGTGCTGATGGACATGCAACTGCTGCAGGCGGCATCCAGGCACAGGGCAGAAAAGCCGTTCTGGCGCATCGAGCTGTGTCCACCGCCGGAGGTCTGTCAGAACTGGACGATGGCGCAGTGGGACAGATTCTGCAAGGACTGCGTTCAGGTGCTGGACGCTACCCACTTCAAATGGGAGCCGGTGAAAGCCAAGGACGGCAGACCTGTCATCGATAGAAAGACGGGGCAGCCCAAGGCGAAGGTGAGCGGCAGGCACACACAATTGGCAAAAAGCCAGTATGTTGCCACTGTACACTTTGATACGGGCAAGCCGCATGTACACATTGTAGCCAACCGTCTGACAATGGACGGCGAGATGCAGGACACGCACAAATGCAAGGAGCGTGCGAAGATGGCTGCGAACATCATTGCCGAGAAGTACGGCTGGACAAAGGCTGAGGAGAGGGAGAACAAGCGGATGGAGCGGATTCACTCGGCTGCGATGAGCGTGCTGAAGGGAATGGACGCTTGGGACATCGAGACATACTTTGCCCAGATGCGCAGGAACGGCTTCGAGGTGGAGCCGACATACGACTCGAGGGGCGTTTGCCGGGGGTACTCTGTCGGCGAGAGGCTGTACGACCTCGACGGCAACTACTCCAGCACGGTGATGTACAAGGCTTCGGCCAAAGGGCTTGGGCATGGGCGCGACCTGACGGTTTCCAAGCTGTTCGGCACTTGGCAGAAGCTGCATCCTGAGAAAGAAGAGGCGCGGACGGAGAGCTATCGCTGGCAGCAGAATCGGCAGGAAGAGGTGATTCCGCAGAAACCGATGAGATCGACGCAGTCGGATGATGACGATGCATATCTGCAACTATTGAGGATTAAGGAGGCAGCAGAGAGGAAGAACGCTGAGAAACCAGCGGTTCCAACACCCGTGAAGCAGACGGAGCCTGTTCCCCGTAAGTCTACGGAGGCCGAGAGTGACCGTCGGATAGCCATCTGGCTTGCGCTAAATGCCATCAAGCGCTTTGTGAAGAGTCCGTTCAGGACGGAGTTTAGCCCGCTTGATAGGGAGGACATCCTGCCAGAAGGCATCGTCGCAAAGGCTATTGACATGGGTGAGCACGAAGGCTCTTCGTTCAGCGAGGAAAACCTGAAGAGTGCCGTCATGGAACTGCTTGATCAGTTTGAATGTAGTGCCGAGCGTGCGGGTGATGCAGCCGAAGCTATGCTGGACATCGTTGCGAACCTTGCCCTGCCGGAAACGCAGCCGTCCCTTGGAGGCGGTCAGAGCAATAATGACCTGCCTAAAAAGAAGGATGAAGAGTGGTATTGGTGGAAGAAGAATGGATTCATCAGACAACAGAATAATAGAGGACGAAAGAGATAGTGTTTTTAATGAGAAGTAAATACGACAGCATGCTTCCCTCTGGCGATAGTCAGATGCAGGGAGGCAACAGTGAGACTGGGGGACGGCAAGAAAGCCCCCGTAAGCAGGAGAAGCCGCATACTATCCTGCAAGTTGTTAACAAATTGAAGGCTCTTTTTCATGGCGGTCATAAACGTGCGAAACTCTATGACCAGAAGGAGTTTGAGCGTGGCGTGAAGGCCGTGATGAAAGGTAAGTTCCTTGTGGAATCGACCCATGAGGCCATTGAAATGCTCATAGACCAGCAGACACTTCTGGGCAGTATTCCCCTCGATGCGATGAGGAACAACAGCAACAAGCTCGTCAACCAGGACATGGACGTTGCGCCGTTGGAAGAGATGAACATATATGCGGAATGCATCCTGCGGCAAGTGGCTGAGAACATGCACGACTCGAAACTCATGAGCCGCTACGTCGATGAACTGACGAAGAAAGACCGCGAGAAATGGCAGCAGTCTCAGATTTGCATGGCAATGATGAAGGGTGGCGAGACAGTCTGCGAGTATATCGAGGCCAAAGCAGAAGAGCACCTCGTCCGTCTGACCTCGCGCATGGAGTGGTTCCCCATTGCCTATCATCTGGCCGACAAGGTGGCACTGGTCGTCTTTCCAGTCCTTGGCTATTACACAGGCAAGTACCATCTGAACGACACCATGACATTCCTGTGGGCGATGGCCTTTATGCCGATCTTTGTCATGTCAGCCATCTGGGGCATCAATGAACTGGCGGCGAACTTGGAACGCAGAAAGAAGAAAACGACGTCACGCCGATAGTTCCGCCTGCATCTAAATCCCTTGTAAAGAAATGAGAGGCAAAGCCAGACTCTCGTTTCTTCCTATCATGCTTTGACGTTTTTGAAAGCCTCCATGTCGCGCAGGATTATTTGCTCCGCATCGTCGAGTCTGGTTTTGAGTTTCTTGTCATCTTTCAGTTTCGAGAGAGGTAAATCCTCTTTCAATTCCCTGATAATCTTCATGGCACCCTCACACGACCCAACATCAACGAGACTGTCTGCGCTGATGGCTGTACCCAGAATAAAGTAGAGCATGTCATGTTCCACAAGCTTATCTATTCTGTTTTAGTGGTTTTCTTGTGATGCTTCTAACTTAATGTATTAAAATAATGCCTCGTTGATTCACATCAGCGAGGCACATCCTAAAATCATTTTTCTTTTTTTACGCCTTTGAAAGGAGTCCCGTCCTGTTTGCCGTCCATAAACCTTCCATCGGGACCACGTTTGGTCCAAATTCCAGTTTTAGGATTCAGTACTTGACTTCTTTGGCATACCATACCGTTTCTGTGGCCATCGCCACTTGGAGGATTTGTTGCCATATCCTAAACTAACCCGTCCTTTTCGGGGATTAATGTGACTGCATGTTTCAGGCAGCCGTTATACAATATTTATCTGAGTAGATGCTTTATCCATTCTACTATTTTTTTGACGAATCCCTTATTGTGTAAGTCTCTATCATCAATATCAAGAAATAGTACTTCGTTATCTTTGATGTAATAATGCGAATGGCATGGGAATTGGTAGTTCCCAATAGAAGGTGAAAGACTTACTCTTTGACCGTCGAATGTGAGCACCCAACCATACTTTCTATTAAGAGGATTTACGACCTTTTCTCCACATCCGCATGCGCATAGGTGAGCAGTAGTGTGATATCTCATCGACACATATAGTTTCCCTTCTTCCAGCCGTTTTGGAATATTGTCTACGAACTCTAACCTAAACTTTCGGGTCATCATAAATGATTTTATTCTTGTTCATTACAAACTCCAGATCGTATGTTCTGGCCGAATCTTGATAAAATCCGAGCGACTGTTTCCATCTAAAGACTGACTCCATGGCAGCGAAAGCATTCAGTTCCGCTATCTGGATGTTATCACGATAGATGTCATCTTCTCCGGCCTCGTTAGTCGCTGAAAAGGCATCATTGAGATAATGATAATGGCCGGGCTCACCATAGGAAATGCGGATAATGCCAGATAGCCCTCCTTCTCTTAAAGAAACCCCTATGCCAGAGTTGACAAACTTCTTGTTATTCTTGATAAGAAAGTTTGCGATCTCATTTCTCACGGCAGCATTATCAATGCACAAAAATATAAAGTCCATTCCAAGCAGGATTTCCTTATTGTTGGGATTGATATTTTCTGCATGTGGGACTATTGCTTCGTTCATATGCTTATACACGCTACTAAGATATTGCACCTTAGTGATATGTTGCTCCAGTATATGAGAGGATGCCGCACCTGGTGCTCTAAACGCATTGTGCTGCTCGAAGATGTCTGAGTCAAATAGGTGTATTTCGTCAAGTGGTAGTTTGGAAATGAAATCCAAAACATATGATCCTGTGCCTCCAAGCCCAACAATGGCGATTTTCATTCCTTTGAACATGTCCGTCAAACCAGCGATATGGGCACGGGAAGAGTTGATGTCCCAATAAACGAGTTTGCTGCCTACTGGCCTTACAAGTTTTTGTTTTTTAAGAGCAAGACATGCGGCCTTATCGGTGTTCTCTGCTGGTGCAGTTATCACTCTCCAATAATTGAGTACCTTATCATAGTAGGTTGGGTACATACCTTTATCGGGATAACACGAAAAGCGATAGTCACTTTTGATGTTATCAAACAAAGGTTGCTGCATCTCCAAGATGCCTAAACCTTTAATAGGTGTACCGTCCATTTCGCATGGTTTGCTTCCAATGAAAAAAGCCGTATGATCATTAGGATTTTTAATTGTCATGTTTTCCATGTTCATGGGGAAAACCAGTATTCCAGCTTTGATCTCTTTCGACTCTGTGAGGTAAGGTACGCAGTCGGCAACAAAATTGCCGCTGCGTACGTCAAAGCTAATCCCTGCATCTTGAATTTTCTGTAAATCCTCGTTATGACTGATGAGAGATGGCAACATCGAATTCCATTCCATTTGTGACATAAACGGTTTTTCCTTTAGACATTAAACCTTCAACATTCTCTGACGGGCCTTTGCTATAGGCCATAGAGTATACGCGGTTGGGATCATAGTCCTTCCCGTAAGCTAGGGAAGCAACTTTCTCGTATGAGATCGTTGGCTGGTCATACTTGAAGGGATCGGAATTAATGATAATGGTGCATTCAAACTCATGCCCTTTCTTCTTGGTAATGAATTTATCCATACCAGGAGCGGAGAGATCGATGTCTGCACCTCTTTCAATAAATGCATCTCTCCAATGGCCCGGCAAATCCAGATATAGATCTTCATCATCTGGAATTTGTCCAATCCTCCTTATGTCGGTCTCATTAATAATAGGTGTGGGCCAGCTATAAGGTTTGCCACCGTTAATTTTAAACTTGTAGGACTTTTTGTTTTCTTCGGGCTTGTGTTTTCCTACGTTACCCTGAGTGCCTTCTTGTTCAGCGAAGGGCTTTGAATTAATCTCTGTCATAATTCAAATTATTAAAATTTAGAAATAATTATTAATGGTTAAGTCGGACTAAATCCTCCTTGTTCCGCTGCAAAGGTATAACAAAAATCTAAATATACCAAGCAATTCTAATGAAATTTAACAGAAAAATCTTAAAATATCAAATTTTTCTTGTTTTATTTAGATTTTCTTGCTAAATTTGCAACGTCATTATGCTACAACAAACCCCTTTTTATGGATACATTAGGCAAATTATTAAAGCAGTATCGTGAGATTAATAAGCTTACGTTAAGGCATGTTGAAGAGAAAACAGGTATTTCAAACGCATATCTGAGTCAGCTAGAGAACGATAAAATCGCCCATCCTTCTGCAAATACACTCTACAAACTCTCCCAGACATATGGCGTTGAATTGGAAACTTTGCTTTCTGCTGGTGGTGTTATCGAAAAGAAAGAGCAAAGCACCCCTAAACACAAAATCCTTCAGTCAGTAGCAGCTTCTGCTGGTACTACACTGACCGACGAAGAAGAAAAAGAGCTCTTAAATTATCTCAACTTCATAAGACAACGGGATAAATAATGGAAATTATCATTGAAGAATCGACAAAACATGACATCAAGGAGTGGTCACATGAATTACTTGTGTCAAGCCGTTGTATTGATATTTTTCCAACTCCAGCTGATAAATTAGCAGCTTTTATAGACCTTAAGGTGTCACCAGAGGACTTATCCAAAGTAACACCTATATATATGGATAAACATGCATCTATTCTTCAAAAAATACTTGGTCAGCTACGAGGCCTTCTCGTTCGTGATGCAAAATTAATCTATCTAGATAGGTCTTGTAACAAAGAAAGACAGAGATTTACACTACTACATGAAGTCGGCCATAATCTTCCTTGGCAGGTGGCTATATCCTCAATGTATGCAGATGACGATTTTACTTTGAGTCCAGAAACAAAGGAACAGTTTGAGGCAGAGGCAAGTTATTTTGCCTCTGAAACGCTCTTTCAGGGTGATAAGTTTGCAGAGATGGTGCAAAATGAACCATTGTCAATTCAGACTGCAATACAGACTTCCCCTTTCTTTGGTGCATCAATTCATGCAACTCTACGTAGGTACGTGGAGTTTTCACCTATGCGGTGTGCTTTGCTTGTGATGAAAGACCCTTTGCCAACAAAGGTTTCGCTTAGAGATTTTTTTCTTTCACAACCCTTTTTGTCTGATATAGGTAGATTGCGTTTCCCAGAAAGCTTAGACCGTCTAAGATACCCTTTTGTTGAGTTGTATATTAAGGGTGAAAAATCTGGGTATGGTACTTTCATAGCTTCTGTCAAAGAAAATCCTATTGCGTTAAAGTATGAATACTTTAACAACAGCTACAATGGCTTTGTACTGTTCTATCCTTAATATTATAGGCTTTAACCAAAGGATTATTTTTAGCGGCCATGTCAATTTCTGTACTACAGCTAATAAGTTTCTTTGGAGAAAGCGCTTAACTATTTATTTCGGTACCGCTTTCGGCGTTTGACTCTCGCCTTGTTTCAGTTGCGGACGAGGGCGCTCCCATATCTGCCAGTCATCGATTTCCTTGAACAGACGGGCGAGGATGTCTTTGTAGTCGTCGGGATAGACCATCGTATAGACAAACCAGAGTTTGTGATTGGCCATGACTTTCGAGTAATAACTATAGCCTTCGATAAGACTCCCGTTTTCGTACTGCGGACCAGAGAGGATGAAGTAATCACTGCCGAGTTTGCGGTCTGTCGCATGAAGCACTTGTGCCAGAGAGTCCATGCCGTCCTTTAGCGACTGGCCATTTTTGTGCATCACATGACTCTCGATGACAACGGTGATCCACTGGTCGCCATATTCGAAGCGCATACGGCCTTTCTCCTCTTGAAGGGAATCTGCTTGGGCGGTGAAGAACGACGGGACGCGGACGACGTAATCGTAGTCCGCATCCTTGTACTCGTACATCTCGGCATAAGTCAGTTTCCGCCCAAAGACCTCCTTGTGCGACTTCAAGCCGCTGCACGAGCGGATCCAATCGATACTTGCAGCCACGAGGACGATGGCAATAAATATGAAGATGGCCTTTCTCATTTGCTTTGTAATATTCCCGTTTCTGTATCCCGATGGTTCATGGTACGCTGGATGTTGCGGTATTTGCGGCCTGAGGACAGATGCCACGTAAGGTTGAGTGTCAGCATATTGCCCAAATCGCGGCTGTGTTGTGACGCCTCCTTGTGGATGTAACGGCTGAGCACTTCTGTTTTGTGAGTGAGCGGACGAGCGCAGAAGGGATGTTGAGCATAGAGGGATAAGGTTACATTCTTCATCTGATAAGAAGCCGTGAGATACCATGCGGCAGGCTGATGGCCACGATGCTCACCCTCCATAAAGTTCCAACCATTATCCGCGTATGCGGTCAGCGTCCACTTTCCGAGGTAGGCTTCTACACTGGCACCGCCATTAAATGCCGTATAGGTATGACGATAGTCGTCTGTAAAGTTGAAAAAACGGTAGATGCCACCATAGAGGGTGATGGAAAGATGCTCTGGTATAGCCTCCCAGCGGTTGTAACTTTGGATAAAGAAGAAACTACACTCGTTGCCGGCGTTGGTCTGTGTCTGATAGAAATGTCCGTCCTTACGGGTGTATTTCTCCATGTTGCAATTGGCATTCAGTCGCCAATAGCCTTGCAACTCGCTCATGACTTTTGGTGTGGAATAAGTCAAACGAAGATCATGCGAAGTAACGCGGTTGGGAGAAATCTCAGGATTACCGACCAGCGTCTCCATCGCATTCTGTTTGACAGACACTTCGCTAACAAGGCCAATCTGCGATACGTGCTGCGATATTTCAAAGTCGTACTTCATCTTCAGGTTTCTGGCCAACGGGTAGGCAAGCGTCATCTTAGGACGGAACAGCAGAAAACGGTCATTCCATTCTGCCTGTCGATAGTAGCGTGTGCTTACGCCCAAACCTCCCATATAGCCAAGTTTACCCAAGCGTCCTTTCAACTGTCCGAAGAAATAAAACATTGATGAACGCATAGAGTTGGAAGCAACGGCATCACCCGAATACTCATTATTGATATATTTCTGTCCAAATTGGGTACCCAAGGATATCGTGAATGGTTTCAGACGGTTCTCATAGATGGCCTCCGTCCAGAGTGAATACGTCTTACCTGTCACGTCGTAGGCATAACTGCCACCTTCGTTATGCTCTGAATGGCAGCTGGTATGGATATACGTTCCCACGACATTGGCAGTAAGTGACTGGTGACGCTTGAAGTCTTGATAGAAATAGAGGTCGAGCACAGGCGATGAGGTACGGGACGAGGAATGGTCTTCATAATTCTCAAACTTAGTCCACAACCTATCGGGCTGAATGTCTCGATGGGCTGAGAGTTTCGACTGAAACACATAGTTCGAGTCGCTCAGGCTATAGGTCAGTTGGATTTTGTGGTCGAGACTCTTATTCTGTCCCTCTAACTGTTGGCGTAAGACATTGTACTCCGTACCCGACTCCATTTCGTAGGTCGCCCATTCTTCATATTCTGTTCCCTTGAAATTCTGATAGCCCAACGAGTAGTTCACTCCGAACTCGCTCTTACCATAGTTGAATTTTCCATAGACGGTCTCATCGCCATTCACGGCTGTGAGCGTATTTGTCAGGTCTGCCCCAATGTCGTAGCCGCTGACGGGTTTCTTCACGATGATATTGATGACATAGGCGATACCCTCACCATATCTGACTCCTGGATTATCGATGTAGTCGATATGCTGTACGGCCTTCATGTCAAGTGAAAGCAAGTCCTCCTTTGAAGCCACCATATCGTTGATGCGTACTTGTACACTACCGAGATTGGTAAGAGCCGTAACGATATGCATTACTGGGTCGATACGCAGATGGGGCAACGTCAGTTTCGACAACAGCGAATAGCCATTCGTGGAACTCTCCAGTTGCTGGCATGTGGGATAGATGGTCTGCCCGTCCACTCGTTGCACTACCTTAGACCCCTGCACGGTTACTTCCTGTAATTCCACTTCCTTCTGTGCCGAAGCCATCATTGATACAGTTAGCATCCACAAAAACAATAATCTCTTCATACGTCTGCTGTTTTTGTTTGCAAAGGTATGAAGAGATTGTTTATTAGACGTTTTTTCTTCCTGACAATTGTCTGACAATTGTCTAACAGGGACCTATCTACCTGATAGTCAGACCGTATGATTTCCCCCTGTCTGACTCGATTTTGAGGTCGGAATGTTCTTCTATGATGGGCTTCAGCCGTCGGATAAGCGTGTAAAGCGTCTCACTGGCATCGGGTTTCTTGGGCCAAAGCGCATCGCAAATCTCTGCTTTCGACAGCTGATGCGAGGGTGACTGCCACAGCATCTCCATCAGTTGCTGCTGCATCGGGGTAAGCTTTACTTCGCAGCCTTTGGCATTGACGAACCGTCCATCTTGCAGAGCCAAGCCGCCATAAAGTCCTAATGCAGACAGCCGTCTATGCTGATACAGGCAGAACAGGCTCCACAACAATACCATTGACCAAAGAATCATCGAAGGACGCTGGTCAGAGAGTGAGTGAATCGTGGCTGTCGATACTTGCGGACGTGGACGGAATCCTTTCTTGGTGTCCACCGCTAAAACAGCATTTCCTCTCAAACCCTCTATTTGGAGATGACTGTTGAACACCTGAATAGTGTCAGCACTGATGACGTCCGACTGCTGTTCATCCAAAGCCTTGGCCAATGCCTGGTTTACATCCTCGGTCACCAACTTCTCCGTTGTCTTATAACTCGTCAGGCTCACCAGGCTCGAGGCGATTATCAGTGCAAAAAGCACCACTACTGCGTATCTCTGTTTCATAATATCACTTTATTAGTATCAGAATACACATGCCCATCCGAATTTACGGACGAGTTCTTGTAACAGATTCCTATCACGAACAGGGATTGTAACCGAGACAGTCTCTCGCTGGTTATCCCGTTCAGCGATATTGGCTGTATCAAGGTCATGCTGTGTCTGCATGTTCATCCAAATGTCAGCAGGGATGCCAAGTGCTTTCTCCAAGGCTATAGCCACGTTGAGCGATACCGAACGTTTACCGTTGATGGTCTCGCTGAGTACGGATGCCTTGATGCCAGTCTCGTCAGCGAGTTGCTTCTGCGTCATACCACGTTCTTTAAGTTCATCCTTAATCATTTCACCAGGATGTGTAGCAATAAATGGGGTTAGAACTTTCTTACTCATAATGCTTGGAAATTTCAAATATCAATGCGTTTACAATTATTCCGCTTTCATCGGGAGAACTATAGAAGAACAGGCGGTACTGATCGTTAATCCATACAGCATCTATACCATTCAGATCACCTTTCTTCTTCTCATAGTGGAGCGACTTAATAAGGAATAGATCTTCCAGTCGCCGAGCAGCTTTAAGATAGTTAACCACCTTGATGAATCGTTTCACAATGTCCTTGGACAGCTTCTTATACTGGCTGTCCTTGGTTGTTCCCGTGGTGTACAACTCCTCTAATGCCGCATTATCGAATTCAATGTTCATTGTCTAAATTGATTAAGACGGTGCAAAGATAATGATAATTTTCAAGATATTAGCAAATTTGCGAATTATTTTAAGATTTCTTGCGAATTTTATTAAAAACTCGGTTCTGCATCTCCACGCAGGAAGGTAATCCATCCATCCTTGTCTTTGAAGTAAAATCCTTCGAATCGAAGCGTCGTTTCATCGGCGTAGTCGAAGGTGGCGATATTGGAATAGGCCATGTGTCCACTATTTGCACCTTCATAGTGGGCATTCAGCAACAGGCAGTTGCGCTTCTCGCCATTTTCCCCTTCTGGGCTGTAGTAACTCAGTTTCCATGTACCTGAGAAGGTTCCTTCCAAAGGCTCTACATTCTCCCAATCGGTGTAGCGTTGCTCCCCGTCGATGGTGACGAGCTTGCGGGTTTGCCATTTGCGCATACCCGACAGTGTGCCGTCGGTCTGGAAGGTGAGGCGCTCGAAATAACGCTGCGTGTCGCAGATGTTCTCGTAGTGCCATGTGCCAACCATGAGCGGCCCGTACTGCTCATTCAGTTTCACGGTCTTTTCGTGTGCCTCCGGGTCGGCATATCTTGGTTCGTCGCTGCCGCAAGAGGCGAATGCGAGGGCGGCAATCAAAAGTGATATGACGGTTCGGTTTTTCATGTTCATTTACTTCTTCAGTTTGCCTTTGCTCTCAAGGTACATCGTGAAGGTCTCCCACTGCATGGCATTCTTCTTGATGTTGGCCTGCGTGCGCTCGTCGTTAATGAACTGTGCTGGGTAACAGTCGTGCAGATAGTAGCGTGGATTGCCCTCGTCCTCGCCAATCGTAGAATAGTGCAGAACAAGGTCGTAGAAAATGCGGCTATCGAAGTCGGACACAAAACGGCTGACTTCGAACAGGACGTTCTCGCCGAGGCGAAACTCCAGTCCCTCTTTATGATGGTTCTTCATCAGCTTATTGAAAAGTTGCTCATCCTGCATCTTGAAGCGGATCTCGCGGGTGCTAACGTTGAACCACTCGATATCGTCCTCGGTGAAGAGGGTGTCAATGGTGGCAGTCGCGCCCCTTGTCTCACCACTTGTTTCGCAGACGAAGAACTTGGCCTGCTCCACGGGGCAAACAGTAAAGGTTTTTTCTTGTTCACTATCATTGCTGTTACAAGAGGCGATGGAGAAAGCAGCAAGCATCATAAAGGCGATTCTCCAAAGTTTCATAGTTTTCATATCTATTACATATCTTAGTCGTTTCATTCTGATATAAGTATTCTTAAATTCCTTTCTACAGTTGACACGTCTTTGAATATCGCGTATTTATAATCAATCTCCAACTTGTCTGACAGGCGGAGGAGATTGAATCCCGTGGCATAGTAATACTTGCGTCCAACAGTGTATAGCCATTTGGCATCGGACAGGTTGAAGTTTCCAAAATGCCGATACAGACAATATTCGATATAGCGAGCAGAACCTTCCATCGTTTCATACAACTGCTCCAAGGCTACAATGTCTATACATAGTTCCTTTTTCACCCTTTCCCTACGTTCGTTACGCAACTCAAAGAACGACTGGATATAGGCTCTTGATACCTCAATATCGTTGGCATCAATTGCTTTTAGCAGCAAGTCGTTCTCCTGAGTGATGCTTTCTCTACACCAATCATGGCTGGCGGCTAATTCGATTAGAGTGTCTGGCAAAACCGCATTGGTAATTGTATCGTAAATATCCAGATAGCCATCGTTCTTGAACTGGAAGCCATGAAAATACTCGTGCATCACCATCGTGGCCCATTCGTTGACTGAAGTGACATCTGGAATAGTCTTACTCGTCTGCTCCAGACTACTGCATCTCATGAAGGGTGTGCGGTAGTCGATGTTGCTTTCCTCATCTGTGAAGGTTACATGCATGTGGAATGGTTTATCATCGACTTTCTCCGTCTGATAAATCTGGATGTTGTAGTCGCGATGTATCAGGACTGACGGATACTTATCCAAGAACTTCTCCGTGGGATTCACCACATAACAACAGGTATCGCCATAATATAGTAGAGGTACATCATATTGCTTATCGGCAAATCCACTCCAGACGCTATCGTTAATGACTACTTTCAGGGCATAGACGTATTGGAGCCTCTCAACATCTTTGTTAAGACGTTGTGCATCGGCTGACATGGCGACGAGGGCGACAAGTGCGGTGATGATGGTTTGCTTGTTCATTGATTTATATTGATTATGCCCTATCTTCTTCCTTTTTCATTCAATACGTAAATGAGTAAGTCATAAACATAGCCATCCTTTATAACGGCATTTGGTATAGCACCTTTATACTTGAAGCCATTCTTCAGTAGCACCCTTATTGAAGCAATGTTTAGCTGAAAGACATTGGCCGTTATTTGTTCAAGCGATAAGATCTTGAATGCAATGGAACATACTTGTCTGACTGCTTCTGTGCCAATCCCTTTGTTTGAATATTCATTGAGAAGCATATAACCGATTTCTGCATCATCATCTTTCTTCTCAACCGATATGCTGCCTATGAGTTTCCCATCATATACAATAGCTCGATAGATACCGGTAATTGTATCATTATCGGTTACCATCTTCAACCATTCTTCCGCATCCTTTTCCATATAAGGATAGGGCAGACGGTCTGAAAGGAAACGCCTGTCAACAGCATTACACAAACTCGTCAGTTCTTTTGCATCTGACAATGCCCATTGCTTTATTTCAATTTTCATCATGTTTGTTCTTCCAATATGTTCTTCAGCAGATACGTTGCATTCTGATTGCGGGCCACGCCTTCGGTAATGCGATAATTGTAGGTAATCTCATCAGAAAGTTGTATCTCGAAGCAATAGTTGTGGAAACGGTCGGGAGATTCCTGCTGCATCTTGGAGAGTTCGAGGTCGTGGGTGGCGACAATGCCAGTTACAGGGAGATCGGATATGCTTTGCAGGAACAGACGCGAGCCGTTGAGCTTATCGAGCGAGTTGGTGCCTTTGAGAATTTCGTCAAGGATGATGAGCGTATGGCGGTTTTGCTTGCAATAGCTGATGAGTTGCTTTAGTCGGAGTAGTTCGGCATTGAAGTAGCTGATGCCGTGAGCAAGATCATCGTTGGTGCGCATACTGCTGAACAGCGAGAAACGTGACACTTTCAGATGGTTGGCAAAGACTGGCAGGCCACAAAGAGCAAGAATGTAGTTGATGCCAATGGAACGGAGGAAAGTGCTCTTACCAGCCATGTTGGCTCCTGTGACGATGTAGTAGTGACCGTCGCTGATTTGGAAGTCATTGCGCACGGCCATTTCGCCGAGGAACGGATGATAAAGCCCTTGGGCAGAATAGACTATAGCATCGGTCTCGATAATCTCCGCATCTGTCCCCGCTGGTTCGTTGTAACGGAACGTGGCCATCGAAATGAGCGCATCGAAATGGATCACCGCCTCAATCCAGTCTTCAATGCAGGGCATATACTGCTGTTGCCATTTTAGGAAGCGACGCACAATGAAATAGTCGGCCAGATAGAGCGCATTCGATATGGGTACCCACACTTCGTTGCGCTGGTCGAGGTCGTTCAGGATGCTCTTCAACTGTCGGAAAGACTTGGTTGCGCTTTGCTGGTTGTCTGAAAGCCGACCGATGATTTCACGTGCCTCCTGGCTTTTCAAATTAGACTCCACAATGAGCATAATCATGCTGACGTATGTGCCTAATCGTGGCAGGATGACATTGATGGAACCATTGACCTTTTTCAGCGTCCGACCGAAGAACAGATAGGCCGCAGATACCTGAACGAGCAACCACAGCATAGGCCAAGACCCTGGCAGGGGACCAAACACGGCACCAATGAGCAGACCATAGAACACGATGATGCTCAGAATGGCCATAACAAGAGAAGTACAACTGAGTGCCAAAGGGGAAATGTCAGCCTCCCGCACTTCATATAGTGCCTCCAAGATGGCATCGGTGTTGATATGCCGCTCCCTGCCTTGCATCAAAAATGCAGAGCGCAGACTCTCCCGTTCCGCCAGTTCTGCGATGGCCTCGCGACGGCGGACTATGCTCTCCGTCGATGGTGCTTCTGTCTGTGAAAGAACGGTAGCCAAGTAATCGCTGCCACCTGTAGTGACCGTCCTGTTTATGCGGTTAAAGAGAGATTCAGCACCGAATATGTCCATGTCGAACGTACACGGGTGTCGCGGGTCGATATACTTCTCTCCTGCATCGAAGCAGGAGAAGTCACCATTGAGGTAAGACAGTTCGTTTTCATACACCTTCAGCAATCGCTCACATTCATCAGCCTTGTAGTTTTTCCCTACATCCACCTGTCGGATGAAGTAATAAACGGCAAAGGAAATCACGGCGAGAATGACAAACAGTATGCCGATGCTGGTCAAGGTATAAGCCACGATGCTGGCAAGCATAGCCACGAAAGCCGCAAGCTCTGCCAACACGAATGTC
>FLNV01000750.1_pt1 | contig 32879 bp, 29 predicted proteins | sample 1140351 | NCBI WGS metagenome assembly FLNV01 (sample SAMEA3878207, study PRJEB12797) | bioreactor metagenome | biome: Moose rumen | place: Sweden | collected 2011-10
TGGAGGTGGATATTTGTGTTAAAGTTTTCTAATGCGGACGAAGCAAATGACATTTTTCTTTTTTTGAAAAAGACATGAAATAATTTGGCAGTCAGAAAAAAAAACACTAATTTTGCAGCCGTTAATCTTCGAGAAGTCAGAAAAACCAAAACACATTATTAATATTATGTCAGAAATCATTGGACACATCTCACAGATTATCGGCCCCGTGATAGACGTCTATTTTGACACCGAGGGCAAGGATGCAGAGAAAGTGTTGCCGAAAATCTACGAGGCACTGCAGATACAGCGCCCCAACGGCACCCCTCTTGTGGTGGAGGTGCAGCAGCACATAGGCGAAGACACCGTGCGCTGCGTGGCCATGGACAACACCGACGGTCTGCAACGCGGACTAGAGGCCAAGCCCATGGGGTCGCCTATTGTCATGCCTGCAGGCGACCAGATCAAGGGTCGCATGCTGAACGTGATAGGCCAGCCTATCGACGGCATGAAGCAGTTGGACATGAAGGGTGCCTACCCTATCCACCGCGAGGCGCCCAAGTTTGAAGAGCTATCGACCCAGAAGGAGGTGCTGGCCACGGGCATCAAGGTGATAGACCTGCTCGAGCCCTACATGAAGGGTGGAAAGATCGGTCTGTTCGGCGGTGCCGGCGTAGGCAAGACGGTGCTCATTATGGAGCTGATAAACAACATAGCCAAGGGGCACAACGGTTTCTCGGTGTTTGCCGGCGTGGGCGAGCGCACCCGCGAGGGCAACGACCTGATACGCGAGATGATTGAGTCGGGCGTGATACGCTACGGCGAGAAGTTCCGCAAGGCCATGGACGAGGGCAAGTGGGACCTGTCGCTCGTTGATTCCGAGGAGCTGAAGAACAGCCAGGCCACCCTGGTCTATGGCCAGATGAACGAGCCGCCAGGCGCACGTGCGTCGGTGGCACTGTCGGGTCTGACCGTGGCAGAAGGCTTCCGCGACGGTGGCGGCAAAGACGGCCAGGCAGCGGACATACTGTTCTTCATCGACAACATATTCCGCTTCACCCAGGCTGGCTCTGAGGTTTCGGCTCTGCTGGGCCGCATGCCGAGCGCCGTGGGCTACCAGCCCACCCTCGCCTCTGAGATGGGCTCGATGCAGGAGCGTATCACATCGACCAAGCGCGGCTCCATCACATCGGTGCAGGCCGTGTATGTGCCTGCCGACGACCTGACCGACCCCGCTCCCGCCACCACGTTCACGCACCTGGACGCCACCACCGTGCTGGACCGCAAGATAGCCGAGCTGGGCATCTATCCGGCTGTGGATCCGCTGGGCTCCACCTCGCGCATTCTGGATCCGCTCATCGTGGGCAAGGATCACTACAACTGCGCACAGCGAGTGAAGGAGATACTGCAGCGCTACAAGGAGCTGCAGGACATCATTGCCATTCTGGGCATGGACGAACTGTCTGACGAGGACAAGCTGACGGTGAACCGCGCACGTCGCGTGCAGCGCTTCCTGAGCCAGCCCTTCGCCGTGGCTTCGCAGTTCACCGGACTGCCCGGCGTGATGGTGCCCATCGAGGAGACCATCAAGGGCTTCAACGCCATTCTGGACGGCGAGGTGGACGACCTGCCAGAGCAGGCCTTCCTGAACGTGGGAACCATAGAGGACGCCAAGGAGAAGGCCAAAAAGCTGTTGGAGGCCGCTCGCAGTTGACAATTAGACTATTTCACCATTTTACCATTTCACAATCGTAAAATTACAAAGATGTTGAAATTGAAGATCGTCACTCCCGAAAGGATAGCCTACAGCGGCGAGGCCGTGAGTGTTCTCGTGCCCGGCACGATGGGGCAGTTTGAGATACTGAACAACCATGCCCCAATCATCTCCTCGCTCGACAAGGGCGTGGTCGAGTATGTGACGACAGAAGGACGACAGCGGCTGACTGTTTCGGGCGGCTTCGTGGAAGTGCAGCAGAATGAGGTCAATCTCTGCGTCGAAGTGGAATGAAACATTGAGCATCTCGAGCAATGATCATTGAAATGCGAACACTGAACATTGAATAAATAAAGGACTAATGAAATATTTCAAACCACTTCTCTGCATTCTGTCAATGCTTTTCGCCTTCATGCCCGCACAAGCGGCCGAGGAGAAAGAGGGAATTGACCTGCAGGGTATCTTGTTTGGACATATCCAGGACTCTTACGAGTGGCACGTGACCGACGTTGGGGGCAAGCCTCTCATCATACACCTGCCCATCATCGTGAAGAGTTCCACAGGCTGGCACGTGTTCTGCTCGTCAGAGTTTGAACACCATGCTGACGCCGACGGCAACCGTCCAGGCCCCTACGGACTCTACATCTCCGGCAGCAAGGACAATGAGGGGAAGATAGTGGAGAACATAGGCGGCGTGGAAGTGCGGCCGATAGACATCTCCATGACAAAGACCGTAATGGTGCTTTTCATTGACGCGCTGCTGCTGGTGCTGTGCGTGCTGATACCGGCCAGATGGTGCAGAAGGCACAAGGTGGACGACCCGGCACCGAGCGGTTTCACGGGCTTCATGCACATGTTCATCATGTATGTCTATAACGACATCATCGTGAGCATACTGGGCAAGGAGGCTCCCAAGTACGCCCCCTACCTGCTGACCTGCTTCTTCTTCATCTTCTTCGCCAACGTGATGGGCGTGATGCCGTTCCCCCCGGGCGGCGGCAACCTGACGGGCAACATCACATGCACGTTCTTCCTCGCCTTCTGCACGTTCCTCATCACCAACGTGACGGGAACAAAGGAGTACTGGAAGGAGATATTCTGGCCCGACGTGCCTACATGGCTGAAGTGCCCGGTGCCCCTGATGCCCTTCATCGAGCTGTTCGGCATCTTCACCAAGCCACTGGCACTGATGATCCGACTCTTCGCCAACATGATGGCAGGCCACGCCATTGCCATCTCGCTGTCGTGCCTCATCTTCATCATGTTCGGCATCAACGCCGTGGCCGGCGGGCTGATGGTTCCCGTCAGCGTGGGCATGAGCATCTTCATGATGCTGCTTGAGGTGCTGGTCTGCTTCATCCAGGCCATGGTGTTCACCATGCTGTCGGCAGTGTTCATCTCGCTGGCTCACGTACACGAGCACGAGGTTGCGGAAGCGTAAAAACTTAATATCAAAAATAATTAACAACTAAAAAAACATTACAGTTATGATTTCACTTTTGTTATTAGCAGATGGTCTTGCATTCCTGGGTGCCGCTATCGGCGGTGGTTTGGCAGTGTTGGGTGCCGGTATCGGCATTGGCAAGATTGGCGGACAGGCAATGGACGCCATGGCCCGCCAGCCTGAGAAGATCAACGACCTGCGTTCCAACATGATTGTCGCGGCAGCTCTGATTGAGGGTGTGGCATTCTTCGCCGTCATCATTGCCCTGCTGGCTCTCTTCGTCTAATCTTCTTCAGTAGTCTCACAGCTTATGTCATTAATAACACCTGATTTTGGATTGCTGTTCTGGATGGCACTGGTGTTCATCATCGTGCTGTTCATCTTGTGGAAATGGGGCTTCCCTGTCATAGTGAAGATGGAGCTTGACCGCAAGAACTACATTGACGAGTCGCTGAAGAAGGCCCACGAGGCCAACGAGCGACTGGCCAACATTCAGAAGGAGGGTGAATCCATCTTGCAGGAGGCTCGCGAGAAGCAGGCTCAGATACTGAGGGAGGCTGCCCAGACCCGCGACGCCATAGTAGAGAAAGCACAGGACAAGGCAAGGGCAGAGGGCGTGCGCCTGATGGACGAGGCGAAAGCCGCCATCGAGCAGGAGAAGAAAGCCGCCATTGCCGACATCCGCAAGCAAGTAGCTACCCTCAGCGTGGAGATAGCCGAGAAGGTTCTCAGGCAGAACCTCAGCGGCGACAAGGCGCAGATGGATTTGATTGACCGTATGCTGGATGACGTTTCTGCCAACAAGTAACCGGGGAGTTTAATTATTGCGTATGGATATCGGAGTAATATCGGTAAGATATGCGAGGGCGTTGCTGAAAAGCGCCACCGACGCCAAGCAGGAGGACAAGGTCTATCAGGAGATGATGACCGTGGCCAGGAGCTATGTCGAGGTGCCGCAGCTGCGCCACACCATAGACAATCCCATGCTCCCCAAGGACAGGAAGCAGGCACTGCTCCTCACCGCCGCCGGTCAGGAACCCAGTCTGTTGACGCAGAACTTCATAGGACTGGTGCTGAAAGAGGACCGAGAGGACGTGATGCAGTTCATGGCCAACTCGTATGTCACGCTCTACCGCAAGCAGAAGAATGTCATCCGAGGCAAGCTCACCACTGCCGCCCGCGTCTCCGCCGAGACAGAGCAGAAGATGCGCCAGATGGTGGAGAGCAAGACTCAGGGCACAGTGGAGTTCGAGACCGAGGTGAACCCCGACATCGTGGGTGGCTTCATACTCGAATACGACACCTTCAGAATGGATGCCAGCGTGAAACAGCGGCTGAAAACCATTCTTAACACACTAAAAAAGTAACACACACAATGGATAAAATCAAACCAAGCGAAGTCAGTCAGGTCTTGCTCGAACAGCTGAAAGGCATCGGCGACAGCGCTCAGTTCGACGAGGTGGGCACCGTGCTGCAAGTGAGCGACGGCGTGGCTCGCATCTATGGCCTGCGCAACGCCGAGGCCAACGAGCTGCTGGAGTTCGAGAACGGCACGATGGCCATCGTGATGAACCTGGAGGAAGACAACGTGGGCTGCGTGCTGCTGGGACAGACATCGGGCATCAAGGAGGGAATGGTGGTCAAGCGCACCAAGCGCATTGCCTCCATCCGGGTGAACGACAACATGCTGGGTCGCGTCATCAATCCCTTAGGACAGGCCGTTGACGGCAAGGGAGAGATAGACCTGAAGGACTCCTTCGAGATGCCGCTGGACCGCAAGGCGCCGGGTGTCATCTACCGCCAGCCGGTGAAGGAGCCTCTGCAGACAGGTCTGAAGGCCGTTGACTCCATGATACCCATAGGCCGCGGACAGCGCGAGCTGATTATCGGCGACCGCCAGACGGGCAAGACAGCCATCGCTGTAGATACCATCATCAACCAGAAGAGCTTCTATGAGGCAGGCAAGCCCGTCTATTGCATCTATGTGGCTATAGGCCAGAAGGCAAGCACCGTGGCCGCACTGGTGGCCAACCTGAAGGAGCATGGCGCCCTACCCTACACCATCGTCGTGGCCGCAACGGCCGCCGACCCGGCCGCCATGCAGTACTATGCGCCCTTTGCCGGAGCTGCCATCGGCGAGTATTTCCGCGACCGTGGCTTCCCCGCACTGGTGGTCTATGACGACCTGTCGAAGCAGGCCGTTGCCTACCGCGAGGTGTCGCTTATCCTGCGCCGCCCCTCTGGTCGTGAGGCATATCCCGGCGACGTCTTCTACCTGCACTCTCGCCTCTTGGAGCGCGCTGCCAAGATCAACGAGCAGCAGGAAGTGGCCGAGCAGATGAACGACCTGCCCGAGTGCATGAAGGGACATGTGCGCGGCGGCGGCTCGCTGACGGCTCTGCCTATCATCGAGACGCAGGCTGGCGACGTGTCGGCCTACATTCCGACCAACGTCATCTCCATCACCGACGGACAGATCTTCCTTGAGAGCGACCTCTTCAACCAGGGCTTCCGGCCCGCCATCAACGTGGGTATCTCCGTGAGCCGCGTGGGTGGCTCGGCACAGATCAAGTCGATGAAGAAGGTGGCTGGTACGCTGAAGATAGACCAGGCACAGTATCGCGAGCTGGAGGCCTTCTCGAAGTTCTCCAGCGATATGGACGCCGTGACCGCCATGACGCTCGACCGTGGCCGCAAGAACAACCAGCTGCTTATACAGCCGCAGTACAGCCCCATGCCCGTGGGCGAGCAGATTGCCATACTCTATTGCGGTGTGCACGGACTGATGCGCGAGGTGCCCATCAGCAAGGTGCGCCAGTGCCAGGACCAGTTCCTGGAGAAGCTGCGCTCGGCCTGCCCCGAGGTCATAGAGACACTGGCCAGCGGCAAGATAGACGACGAGACCACGGACAAGATAGAGGCCACAATGGCCGACATCGCCGCAACGTACAAGTAACATGCCAAGTCTAAAAGAAATAAAGGGGCGCATTGCCTCGGTCAACTCCACCAGGAAGATTACTTCTGCAATGAAGATGGTGGCCTCCAGTAAGCTGCATCACGCACAGGTGGCTATACAGAACATGCTGCCTTACGAGACGATGCTGGAGCATATCCTGAAATCGTTTCTTGCCGCTGAGGCTGAGGCTCAGACCATCTTCGACCAGGAGCGGCCGGTGAAGCGGGTGGCTCTGGTAGTCTATTCCAGCAACTCGTCGCTTTGCGGCGGCTTCAACGCCAATGTCATCAAGATGATGACGTCAATGGTGCGTGATTTCTCTGAGGAGCTTGGAGCAGACAGCGTGGATGTATATCCCATAGGGCGCAAAGTGACCGAAAAGGCACAGAAGCTGGGCTACAACGTCAAGTGCGACCTGAGCGACCTGGTGGACCACCCCAACGTGAAGCAGTGCATCGACCTCTCGTATGAGCTGGGCGAGCGCTTTGCCAATGGCGAGGTGGACAAGGTGGTGCTGATCTACCACCACTTCAAGAGTGCCGGGTCGCAGATACTGACCAGCAAGACCTTCCTGCCCATCGACCTGGAGAGCGAGCTGGAACGCGACCACGAGCGCGACCTCACCTCCAACGTGGTGACCAAGAAGGCGCAGGACTACCTGAAGAAGAACCGCCGCAAACGCGAGGTGCAGGAGAACGAGGCGCAGCCGCTGAACGACAACTTTATCGTGGAGCCCGACATGAACACCGTGCTGTCGCAGCTGCTGCCTAAGATGGCGCACCTGATGCTCTACACCGCCCTGTTGGACAGCGTGGCCAGCGAGCATGCAGCCCGAATGGTTGCAATGCAGACCGCCACCGACAATGCTGACGAGCTGCTGCGTCAGCTGAACCTGCAGTACAACAAGAGCCGTCAGCAAGCCATCACGAACGAGCTGCTCGACATCGTGGGCGGCTCGGTCAACAACTGACAAGCGCACAAGACTGACACATCGAAATGGTATGAAGAGTGCCCTGACAGCGCATGACACATAGGTCGTGGCTGGCAGGGCACTCTTCTTTCACAGTATAATGGCAAAATTGCGTTAAAAGATTTTGCCATCTGAGGGAAAAATACTACCTTTGCCCCCGAAATAAAATGCTGAAAACGCGGGAAAAGGCAAGGAAAGTGGCTTCACGCCGTTTTTTCGACAACCTGACGCAGCTTCGGCGACAAACAAAATAATTAATGGAACAGACTATCGACAACGACAGAATTCTGAAAATCAACATTGAGGAGGAGATGAAATCCTCTTACATCGACTACTCAATGTCAGTTATCGTGGCCCGCGCCCTGCCCGACGTGCGCGACGGCTTCAAGCCCGTTCACCGCCGCATACTCTACGGCATGGCCGGCATAGGCAACACCAGCGATCAGCCCTACAAGAAATGTGCCCGCGTAGTAGGCGAGGTGCTGGGCAAGTACCACCCCCACGGCGACTCAAGCGTATATGGTGCACTGGTGCGCATGGCCCAGGAGTGGAACATGCGCTACACGCTGGTGGATGGACAGGGCAACTTCGGCTCTGTTGACGGTGACTCGCCTGCCGCCATGCGTTACACCGAGTGCCGACTGTCGAAGATGGGCGAGCATATCATGGACGACCTGGACAAGGACACCGTCGATATGGCCAACAACTTTGACGACTCGCTCAAGGAGCCGACCGTCATGCCGACAAAGATACCAAACCTGCTGGTCAATGGTGGCAACGGCATAGCCGTGGGCATGGCCACAAACATACCAACGCACAACCTGGGCGAGGTGATTGACGGCTGCTGCGCATACATAGACAATCCAGACATCGACACCGACGGACTGATGCAGTACATAAAGGCTCCCGACTTCCCCACGGGAGCATACATCTATGGCATACAGGGCGTGCGCGATGCCTACGAGACCGGCCGCGGCAAAATCGTAATGCGTGCCAAGGCAGAGATTGAGACCGGCGAGACCCACGACAAGATAGTGGTGACAGAGATACCGTATGGCGTCAACAAGGCCGAGCTGGTGTCCTACATAGCCGACCTGGCCAACGAACACAAGATTGAGGGTATCAGCTATGTGAACGACGAGAGCGGCCGTCAGGGCATGCGCATCGTGGTAGATGTGAAGCGCGAAGCCAATGCCAACGTCATACTGAACAAGCTGTTCAAGATGACGGCCCTGCAGAGCAACTTCTCTGTCAACTGCATCGCCTTGGTACACGGACGCCCGAAACTGCTGTCGCTGAAAGAGTGCGTGCACCACTTTGTGGAACACCGCCACGACGTGACCATACGCCGCACGCAGTTCGACCTGAAGAAAGCACAGGACCGAGCCCACATACTGCTGGCCCTCATCACTGCCTGCGACAATATAGACGAGGTGGTGCACATCATCCGAGCCAGCGAAACCCCGAAGTCGGCCTGCGACAACCTGATGAAGCGTTTCGACTTCGACGAGGTACAGGCAAAGGCCATCGTCGATATGCGTCTGAGCCAGCTCACAGGACTGCGCATGGACCAGCTGCACCAGGAATACGACGACCTGATGAAGCTCATCGAACACCTGCAGGCCATACTCGACGATCCCGAGCTGTGCAAGCAGGTGATGAAGCAGGAGCTGCAGGAGGTGAAGGAGAAATACGGCGACCCGCGACGCACGGAGATAAAGCTGACCAGCGAGGAGTTCAACGCCGAGGACTTCTACCCCGACGACCCAGTGGTCATAACCATCTCGCACCTGGGATACATCAAGCGCACACCGCTGGCCGACTTCCGCGAGCAGGGACGCGGCGGCGTGGGAGCACGCGGAGCACGCCACCGCGACAACGATTTCACCGAGTACATCTATCCAGCCACCATGCACAACATGCTGCTCTTCTTCACACAGAAGGGACGCTGCTACTGGCTCAAATGCTATGAGGTGCCCGAAGGCGACAAGAACTCAAAGGGACGCGCCGTGCAAAACCTGCTCAACCTGGAGCCAGACGATGCCATCAACGCCGTGCTGCGAATCAAGAAGTTTGACGACGAGGAGTTCCTCAAGAACCACTTCGTGGTGTTCGCCACAAAGAACGGCACGGTGAAGAAGACCTGCCTATACGACTATCGCAACGTGCGCGCCAAGGGTGTCAATGCCATCAACATACGCGAGGGCGACAGCGTGGTGGGCGTCAGACTGACCAACGGCCACAACGAGCTGCTGCTGGCCAACAGGAACGGCCGCGCCGTGCGCTTCGACGAGAATCAGGTGCGCGACATGGGACGTACCAGCACAGGTGTGCGCGGCATGACGCTAGACGGAGGAGACGACGAGGTGGTAGGCATGGTCTGCGTGAACGACCCACAGTCGGAGACAATCATGGTAGTATCTGAAAACGGCTATGGCAAGCGCTCAGACGTTGACGACTATCGTAAGACCTCGCGCGGAGCCAAGGGTGTAAAGACCATCGCCATAACCGAGAAGACAGGACGACTGGTAGCCATAAAGGTGGTGACCGACGACAACGACCTGATGATCATCAACAAGAGCGGCATAGTCCTCCGGCTGCCGCTTAAGGACATACGCGTAATGGGCCGTGCCACACAGGGTGTACGCCTCATTAACCTGACCAAGAAGAACGACGTCATAGCCTCGGTCTGCAAGGTGCAGCACGAGGAGGAAGAGGTCGAAGAAACAGAGGACACAGAGGCCACGGATGTCATAGAACCCACTGAGAGTCAAGAAATAACAGAAATTAATGATAACCAAAACTAATAGCCATGAAAAAAGTAATGATTAGCGCCCTGATGGCAGTAGCTGCCACCACGGCCTTTGCACAGGACGACATCGTCAAACAGGCAAAAAAGGATTTCGGCAAGGGCAACTTTGACGCAGCCATACAAGCGCTGAAACCGGCGCTCGACAACGCTGCCACCGAAGACAAGGCTGCCGCATGGAACCTGGCCACCGACATCTACTACAAGCAGTTTGAGAATGCACAGAACGAGGGTGTGCAGGCTCAGTTGACCAAGAAACCAGCCAACATTGATTCGCTCAAGATGTACGACGCCCTCTACGAGGGTCTGAAGGCTGCCATGCAGACCAACGTATATGACAACCAGCCCAATGCCAAGGGCAAGATAAAGGTGCGCTTCCAGGATGCCAACGTCAACCGCTTCCAGAACGCCCGCCTCACGCTCATCAATGCAGGACAGTGGGCATACAACAAGAAGGACATGGACAATGCCCTGAAATACTGGGGAGCATACGTTGACTGCGCAGGCGACCCGCTCTTCAGCAAGGAGGAAAAGAACCCCGAGAAGAACATGTACTACAAGTATCTGTCGGAGATTGCCTACTATGCCGGTCTCGTAGCCTATCAGGACAAAGACTTCGCCAACGCCGAAAAGTATGCTGCCGTGGCTGCACAAGATCCCGCCAAGGCAAAGGAAGCCAACGAGATACTGCTCTTCTCAAAGAAGGACAACAGCAAGACGCATGCCGACTCTGTGGCCTATCGCGACATGGTGATGGAGCTGCACAAGCAGAACCCCGACGAGGAGCGCTTCTACAACCTGCTGATGGACTACTACACACGTCCCGGACGTAGCGAGGAGATGAAGGCTTGGCTGAACGACGAGATTGCCGCCAACCCCAACAACAAGATGAACTGGGCCCTGAAAGGCGAGCTGGAGATGAACGCACGCCAGTGGGACGATGCCGTGGCCAGCTACCAGAAAGCCATCGAGATGGACCCGTCGTTCGTGCAGTGCGTGTTCAACGCAGGCGTCTGCCTCAACTCTAAGGCCATCGACCTGAAGGACCAGCTGGCCGACAAGAACACAGGCAACCTGACAAAGGCCAATGCCGACAAGGTGAAGGCCATCCTGGCCGAGGCCAAGGACTTCCTGGAGCGCTCAAAGCAGCTCGACCCCGACCGCGAGAAGGTGAACTGGGCTTATCCTCTCTATCAGATATACTACTCATTAGGCGACCAGGCCAACGCCGCCGAGATGGAGAAGCTGGTCAACGGACAGTAACGCACAAAAGAACTCAACCACATTAATATTATATAAGGGGCACTGACTTGCTCCCTACAACACTGATACGCATGAAGAAAGCCATAACGCTCATTCTTCTGACACTTACCTTCACAACGTGCCTGAGAGCTCAGAAAAAAGAACTCTCTCAGGCACGTGCCTATATTAAAAGTGGCAAAGATCTGGACAAGGCAGAGAAACTGATGAACGACCTGCTGAAGCAGCCCGACCACCAGCAGAACATGAAAGTCCACGCCACTCTATACGATGCCGTACACGCACAGTACGAGGAAGCCAACAAGCGTCTCTATCTGAACCAGAAGCAAGACACCGCCGCCTTCTTCGCGCTGGTACGCCGCCTGTACACCGTGGCCGAGGCCATGGACAGCGTGGACACGGCACCAGATGCCAAGGGTCGCGTACGCCCCGAATATCGCAAGGCTCATGCCGAGTCGCTGGCACGGCTGCTGCCCAACCTTTACTCTGGCGGAGCCTACCATATCAGGAAACAGCAGTGGCAGCAGGCGTTCGACTTCTACGAGACCTATCTTGACTGCTTCGAACAGCCGCTCTTCGCTGAAGTGCTGTCCAACGCACAAACCGACGACCAGCAGAAACATGCCAGACAGCAGGCAGCCTACTGGGCACTCTACAGCGCCTACCGCATGGACGACCCGGTGCGCACGCTGCGACACCGCACACTGGCACTGCTCGAACCGTCAAAAAGAGCCTTCACCCTGCAGTATGTGGCCGAAGCTTGGCTGGCGCTGAAAGACGACTCGTCATACGTGAACACGTTGGCAACTGGGTTCAATGAGTTTCCACGCAATCCCTATTTCTTCCCACGCCTTATTGACAGCTATTCGGCCAAGAGAATGTATGCCGAGGCATTGGAAATCACAGACAAGGCCCTTGAGAACTGCGACACTTGCCAGCTGTACCTCTATGCCAAGGCAAACCTGCTACTTGAGCTGGGACGCAACGACGAAGCACTCGACTATGCCAAGCGCGTTGACAGCCAAGTGCTGCACGAGGCAAGCTACACCGCTGCCTTGGCAATCATGAACAAGGTGGCCAAGCTGAACGAACAGCGCGACAAGGCACAGATAAAAAAGCTATGCCAGGAGGCCAAACCGTTCATGGAGACATACCGACAGCAGGAACCAAATGCTCAGGACAAATGGGCACCGATGCTGTATCGCATCTACTTCAACCTGAACATGGGCAAGGAGTTTGACGAGATAGACCGCCTGCTGAAAAAGTGACATCTTTCGAAACACCGAAACATCGAAATGCCGAAATGACGGAATGACGAAATGACGAAAACAAAGAAATAATCACTAAAAACACAATAACTTAACAAATTCACATCAACCATGAAAAAGTATAACTTCAATGCCGGCCCTTCTATGTTGCCGCGCGAAGTGATTGAGAACACTGCCAAGCAATGTCTCGATTTCAATGGTTCGGGACTCTCGCTCATGGAGATTTCCCACCGTGCCAAGGATTTTCAGCCCGTTGTAGATGAGGCCGTGGCCTTGGTGAAGGAACTGTTGCAGGTGCCCGAGGGCTACTCTGTCATCTTCCTCGGTGGAGGTGCCAGCCTGGAGTTCTGCATGATTCCCTATAACTTCCTCATCAAGAAGGCTGCCTACCTGAACACCGGCGTGTGGGCCAAGAAGGCCATGAAGGAGGCAAAGCTCTTCGGTGAGGTGGTGGAGGTGGCCAGCTCGGCTGATGCCAACTACACGTTTATTCCCAAAGGATGGACGGTGCCTGCCGATGCTGACTATCTACACATCACCACCAACAACACCATCTACGGCACCGAGATACGCAAAGACCTCGACGTGCCCGTGCGCCTGATAGCCGACATGTCGTCTGACATCTTCAGCCGTCCCATCGACGTGGCCAAGTATGATGCCATCTATGCCGGTGCGCAGAAGAATCTGGCCATGGCTGGTGTGACCATCGTCATCGTGAAGGACGATGCCCTGGGTAAGGCTCCGCGCGAGATACCCACCATGCTCGACTATCGCACTCATGTGGACAAGGGCTCGATGTTCAACACGCCTCCTGTGGTGCCAATCTATTCTGCCCTCGAGACCCTGCGCTGGCTGAAGGCTAAGGGTGGCGTCGAGGCCATGGACCGTCTGGCCCACCAGCGCGCCGAGATCGTGTATGGTGAGATAGACCGCAACAGGATGTTTGTGGGCACAGCCAAGGAAGAGGACCGCTCGCTGATGAACCTCTGCTTCGTCATGGCTCCCGAGTACAAGGAGCTGGAGAAAGAGTTCCTCGACTTCGCCGTGTCTAAGGGCATGGTCGGTGTGAAGGGTCACCGCTCGGTGGGCGGTTTCCGTGCCTCTTGCTACAACGCCCAGACCATCGAAGGTGTCAATGCGCTCGTAGCCTGCATGAAGGAGTTTGAGGCTCAACACTAAATTAAAAGGAAAGAAATTTTCATAATTGACGTAATTTGTCTTCAATTAACCAAAAAGATAAATTATGATAATTATGAAAATTTCTTTCAAAAAACAGAACAAATCTATCCAGTAATAGATAAATTTCTCGTTATGAAAGTACTTGTAGCAACCGAGAAGCCTTTCGCAGCAGCTGCTGTGGAGGGCATTAAGAAAGAGATAGAGGCAGCCGGCAACGAGCTGGCCCTGCTGGAGAAATATACGGAGAAGGCACAGCTGCTGAACGCCGTGAAGGATGCCGACGCACTCATCATACGCTCAGACAAGGTGGACGCCGAGGTGCTTGACGCTGCCAAGCAGCTGAAGATAGTGGTGCGTGCCGGTGCCGGTTACGACAACATCGACCTGGCTGCTGCCACGGCACACAAGGTGGTGGCCGAGAACACACCGGGACAGAACGCCAACGCCGTGGCCGAACTGGTCTTCGGACTGCTGGTGTTCGCCGTGCGTCAGTTCTACAATGGCAAGGCCGGCACAGAGCTGAAAGGCAAGAAGCTTGGCCTGCTGGCCTTCGGCAACGTGGGTCGCAACGTGGCGCGCATCGCCAAGGGCTTCGGCATGGAAGTCATGGCATACGACGCCTACTGCCCAGCCGAGGTTATTGAGCAGGCAGGCGTAAAGGCTGCTGCCTCGCAGGAGGAACTCTTCGAGCAGTGCGACGTGGTGTCGCTGCACATCCCCGCCACACCCGAGACCAAGCAGAGCATAAACGCCGCTTTGGTTGGCAAGATGAAGAAGGGTGGCATTTTGGTAAACACTGCCCGCAAGGAGGTCATCAACGAGCCCGAGCTGCTGCAGCTGATGGAGGAGCGACAAGACTTGAAGTACGTCACCGACATCATGCCCGATGCCAATGCCGACTTCCAGAAGTTTGAAGGCCGCTACTTCAGCACCCCGAAGAAGATGGGCGCCCAGACGGCTGAGGCCAACACCAACGCCGGCATCGCCGCCGCCCGCCAGATCAACGCCTTCTTCAAGGACGGCGACACTCGTTTCCAAGTGAATAAGTAAAAACGCCGACATGACAGCAATATCTGTCTTTCCCTGTCTTACGTCTGAACAGTTGCTAAGTATCCAAACAAATGTTACAAAAAGGAACTTTTTGCAACACAAATGTTAAAACAATAAGATTTTCTGCACAAAAACTTGCAAATTAGCAGAAAACACCTTACCTTTGCAACGCAAAAGCAATGAAAAGGTGCAATAGGGTTACAGACCTATGCACAGGAGAAAAAAGACAGATTTTGATTTGTTTTAGTAGATTAGTTTTTAAGTAGTTTGTTTTTAGGAAAGCGGAAGTCGTGAGACCTTCGCTTTTTTATGCGCTACCTATAGCGTTCGTATGCCTTCGTGTGTGTGCGAGTGTGTCCGTGTATGTTCGTGTATTAGCGCGACAACATAAGTTTTTGCAGAAAACGTTTGGCAGTGTCAGTGAAAAAGTGTAACTTTGCAGCCAAACCCAAACCAAATAATTCTATCTACACAATGAAAAAGATTATCTCGCTGGCCATCATCGGACTGTTGGCTGCAGCTCCGGCCTCGGCTGCAAAGAAAAAAAACAAGGAGCCAGACAACAAGCCCGTGTTTACAACCATCAAGGAAAATCCCATCACCAGTATCAAGGACCAGAACCGCTCAGGCACCTGCTGGGCCTACTCCACTTTGGCTTTCTTCGAGAGCGAGATACTGAAGGCCACCGGCAAGACATACGACCTGTGCGAAATGTTCATTGCCAACAACGACTATATGGACCGCGCTATCCTGACCGTGCGCATGCATGGCGACAGCCAGTTCTCGCAGGGTGGCTCGGCAGGCGACGTGCTGACCATCATCAAGAAGAACGGCATCTGCCCCGAAGAGGCCATGCCGTTGCCCGGCACTCCGCAGGGCGACTCGCTGGCCAACTTCAACGAGTTCTTTTCTGTAATGGAACCCTATGTGGAAGCCATTTCCAAGAGTTCTGCCAAGAAGATTAGCAAGCAATGGCAGAAGGGCCTGCAAGGCATTATTGACGCCTATCTGGGTGAGAAGCCCGAGAAATTCACCTACGAGGGCAAGCAGTACACCCCGAAGGAGTTTGCCGCAAGCCTCGGTATCGACTGGAACGACTATGTGAGCATCACAAGCTATACTCACCACCCCTTCTACACGCAGTTTGCCGTGGAGGTGCAGGACAACTGGCGCTGGGACCTGTCTTGGAACGTACCCATGGACGAGATGATGCGTATCATCGACAACGCAATTGACCAGGGCTACACCATAGCATGGGGCGGCGACGTGAGCGAAGAAGGCTTCACCCGCAAGGGTCTCGGCATTGCCTACGACGTGAAGGCTGCACAGGCACTGACAGGCAGCGACGCTGCCCGCTGGCTCAAGCTGAAGGCCGACGAGAAGAAAGACAAACTCGACTCGCTGGGCGTCAAGGCACCAGAGATTGTTGCTACACAGGAGCTGCGCCAGCAGCGCTATGACAACTGGGAGCTGACCGACGACCACGGCATGCAGATTTTCGGCGTGGCCAAGGACCAGAACGGCAAGGAGTACTACATGGTGAAGAACTCGTGGGGCGAATATGGCGACTACAAAGGCGTCTGGTACATGACCAAGACCTACGTGGCAGCCAACACCATGGACTTCCTGGTGAACAAGAAAGCCATTCCCGCAGACATCAGGAAGAAGCTCGGCCTCTGACCGAGGGGCTTACGGAAAAGACTATTCTAATACTCTAAATGACAGAGAAACACATCGTGCTGGAAGACATAGACCCCGTAGTGTTCTGCGGGGTCGCTGGCAAGCACATACAGATGCTCAAGGCTCTCTACCCCAAGCTGCGCATAGTGTCGCGTGGCGACGTGCTGAAGGTACTGGGCGACGAGGAGCAGATGGCAGCCTTTGAGGAAACGGTAGAACGTCTGCGCCGCCACGTACTAAGTTTCAACTCACTCGACGAGCCCACCCTGCTTGACATCGTCGGCGGACACCGGCATAGCGATGAGGTTCCAAGCGACGTGGTTGTCTATTCCATGAGTGGTCGTCCGATAAAGGCCCGCTCAGAAAATCAGCAACGGCTGATTGACAGCTACCAACAGAACGACATGCTCTTTGCCGTGGGACCGGCAGGCACGGGCAAGACCTACCTGTCGATAGCGTTGGCAGTGAAGGCTCTGAAGGAGAAGCAAGCCAAGAAAATAATACTCTCACGCCCGGCAGTAGAGGCAGGAGAGAAGCTTGGCTTCCTACCAGGCGACATGAAGGACAAGATTGACCCTTACCTGCAGCCGCTCTACGACGCGCTGGAGGACATGTTGCCGCAGGCCAAGCTGCAGGACATGATGGAGAAGCACGTCATACAGATAGCACCGCTTGCCTTCATGCGCGGCCGCACTCTGTCAGACGCAGTGGTCATACTTGACGAGGCACAAAACACCACTCCGCAGCAGATACGCATGTTCCTCACACGCATGGGATGGAATACCAAGATGATCATCACTGGCGACACATCGCAGATAGACCTGCCGCGCCCGCAGAAGAGCGGACTGGTGGAGGCACTACACATATTAAATAATGTGGAGGGCATAGGCATTGTGGAGCTGACACGCAAGGACATCGTGCGACACAAGCTCGTAACAAAGATTGTCAATGCCTTCGAGGCTTACGACAAAAGACAACATGACGATTTGTCAAATGGACAAATAGACAATTAGATAAACAGACAATTAGGCAAATAGACAAAATAGACAAATAGGCTAACAACATGGCTAAAGCACTTACAAACACAGATTTCTGCTTCAATGGACAGAAGAGTGTCTATCATGGCAAGGTACGCGACGTTTACAATATTGACGACGATCTGATGGTGATGGTTGCCACAGACCGCATATCTGCCTTCGACGTGGTGCTGCCCAAGGGCATACCTTTCAAGGGACAGGTACTGAACCAGATAGCAGCAAAGTTCCTGGATGCCACACGCGACATCTGCCCCAACTGGAAATTGGCAACACCCGATCCGCAGGTGACCGTAGGTCTCAGGTGCGAAGGCTTCCGCGTGGAGATGATTATACGTGGCATACTGACCGGCTCGGCATGGCGTGAGTATAAGAACGGCTGCCGCGAGCTGTGCGGAGTACGCCTGCCCGAGGGCATGACAGAGAACCAGCGCTTCCCCCAGCCCATAATAACACCCACTACCAAGGCCGACGAGGGGCACGACATGAACATCTCACGCGAGGAAATCATTGCACAGGGACTGGTGTCGGCCCAAGACTATGCCGTTATTGAGGACTATACCCGTCGACTGTTCCAGCGTGGACAGGAGATTGCGGCGCAGCGCGGACTGATACTGGTAGATACTAAGTACGAGTTCGGCAAGCGCAACGGCCAGATATACCTCATAGACGAGATACACACGCCCGATTCCAGCCGCTATTTCTATGCCGACGGCTACGAGGAGCGTCTGGCCAAGGGCGAGCCCCAGCGCCAGCTATCAAAGGAGTTTGTACGCCAGTGGCTCATCGAACGCGGATTCATGAACGAGCCTGGACAACAAATGCCCGAGATAACCGACGAATATGCCGACAGCGTGAGCGAACGCTACATCGAGCTGTACGAACACATCACAGGTGAACAGTTTGACCGCACGACAGAGACGGGCGACATAGCAAAACGTATCGAGAGTAACATAACGGCATGGCTGACTACGAACAGGAGAGGATAACGCCATACGGCACAGGCGAGAAAGCTGCGCAGGTGGAGCAGATGTTTGACAACATAGCGCCCACGTACGACAAGCTGAACCATCGCCTCTCGCTGAACATAGACCGCGGGTGGCGCCGGAAAGCGCTGCTCACCCTCATGCCACACCATCCACGGCAGATACTCGATATTGCCACCGGCACTGGCGACTTTGCCATCATGGCCGCACAGATGCTCCACCCCGCCCGCCTAGTGGGAGCCGACATAAGCGAGGGAATGATGGCCATAGGCAGGCAGAAGGCAAGCCAGAAGAAACTAGACGATGTCATCACCTTCGAGCGGCAGGACTGTCTGGCCCTCACCTACCCTGACGGCAGCTTCGACGCCGTGACCGCGGCCTTCGGTATCCGCAACTTCCAGAACCTGGACCAGGGACTGCACGAGATGTGCCGCGTACTTAGACCGGGAGGCCACCTGTGCATAGTGGAGCTGACGCGTCCCGTCAGCTTCCCCATGAGGCAGCTCTTCACCATCTACAGCCATACCGTACTGCCAGTGTATGGGCGCCTCGTATCCCACGATGCCAGCGCATACCGCTATCTGACCGCCAGCATCGAAGCCTTCCCACAAGGCGAAGTGATGGTTGACATCCTGACCCGAGCCGGTTTCAGCGAAGCCTCATTCCAACGACTCACCTGCGGCATCTGCACCATGTATATGGCAACACGCTGAGTACCCACCTCTCACAATCCCACCTCCAACATTCCTCATCCCACACCTATAACCTCACAACTCTCACTTTTCAACTCACATCTGGCAATGAAGCAACTACGCATAGCATTACTCTCTGCAGGCCTGCTGGCTGCAATTATCATGAACGCTCAGGACAAAGAAAAGCGCTTCGACTTAGCAGTCACAGCCGGTGTGCCGGGCCTAGGTGTGGATATGGGCTGGAAAGCCACAAACTGGATGCGCCTGCGTGCAGGTTTCACATGGATGCCCCACTGGAACTACGACATGAACTTTGCCCTTCAAGTGGGCGATGCCGTGGAACGCGCCAAGTGGCAGCTATCGCCAGCATACGACCCGTTGTGGCTGAACAAGATGACCCTACAACGCTCTGACCATTTCGGACGTATGGCAGGCTACATGCATGACATCACCGGCATAGAAGTGGACAACGTGGTGCTGATGAAGGGACAGCCAACCTACTGGAACATAAAACTGCTGGCCGATTTCTATCCGCTGACCAACAAGCACTGGCGACTGACGTGCGGACTCTTCATTGGCAACAACAATATAGCCAAGGCCGTCAATGCCACCGAGGAAATGCCGGCCCTGATGGCTGTTTGCATATACAACCGTATGTATGACAAGGCTGTGGCCGGACAGCCCATCCTCACCGTGGGCCAGACAAGCATATACAGCGCTGAGCTGTCAAGCATGCTGAAAAGCTACGGCCGCATGGGCATACACGTTGGCGACTACACCCACGACATCTACGACGATGACGGCAGTCTGCTGCACAGCAAGGGCGACGCATACATGATGGAACCCGACGAGAACAGCATGGTCAAGGCCAAGGTGCTGGTCAACAGCGTCAAACCGTACCTTGGCCTGGGCTACGACGGCAACCTGACCAAGGACGGCCGCTGGACCATCGGGGTAGATGCCGGTATCATGCTGTGGGGCGGAACACCCACCATAGAGACCCACGACGGAACTGACTTGGCCTCTGACGTAGAGGACATAGGTGGCAAGGTGGAAGACTATGTCAATCTGATAACCAAGTTCAAGGTACTGCCCTCCGTGGAACTGCGCATTGCTCGCAAATTGTTCTAAAAGCAAACTTCTCACATCTCAACACACATCTTCTACCTATCTCACCTCCAAACTTTCAATTCTCAACTCCAACTAAACGACTATGGACAAGTACGGACTAATAGGGTATCCGCTTCGCCATTCTTTCTCCATCAGCTACTTCAACCAGAAATTCAGCGACGAGAAAATCATGGCAAAATACGAGAACTATGAGATCAGCAGCATAGACCAGCTAATCGAGGTGCTGGCCAGCAATCCCGAGCTGCGTGGACTCAACGTCACAATTCCCTACAAAGAGAAGGTCATACCCTATCTCGACGACCTCTCGCCCGAGGCTCGTGCCATAGGTGCGGTCAACGTCATCAAGGTGATACACCAGGGCAAGAAGCTGCTGCTGAAGGGATACAACAGCGATGTCACTGGCTTCACCAGCAGCATAGAGCCTATGCTGCAGCCGCGATGGCACAAGAAGGCCCTGGTTCTTGGCACTGGCGGCGCCGCCAAGGCCGTCAGCTATGGTCTGAAGAGTCTCGGTCTGGAGCCTGTCTATGTGAGCCGCTACGAGAAAGAGGGCTGCATCTGCTACGACAACATCACTGCCGATCTGATACACGAGTACAACGTCATAGTCAACTGCACGCCCGTGGGCATGTATCCGAACACCGATGTATGCCCACCACTGCCCTACGAGGCTCTGGACCACCACAACATACTCTACGACCTCATTTACAATCCTGACGAAACACTCTTCATGCGGCGTGGAGCCCAGTATGGTGCGGCCACAAAAAACGGTCTGGAAATGCTGCTGCTGCAGGCCTTTGCCTCATGGGAATACTGGAACGACATACAATGACACCCGAAAACATATTTGCCCACCTGATTGCCGGACAGCTTCAGATCAGCGAGACACAGGTGACCGCCACGCTGCAGCTTATAGACGAGGGCTGCACCATACCGTTCATCGCCCGCTACCGTAAGGAGCGCACCGGACAGCTCGACGAGGTGCAGATAAGCGCCATCAGCCAGCACTACGACCGCCTACAGGAGCTGGCTCGACGCAAGGACACCATCGTAGCCACCATCGATGCCCAGGACAAGCTGACCGACGAGTTGCGACAGCGCATAGAGAATTGCTGGAACGCCACCGAGCTGGAGGATATATACCTGCCCTACAAGCCGCGCCGCCGTACACGTGCACAGGTGGCACGCGAGCTGGGACTGGAACCTTTAGCCATGCTACTGCTGCTGCAGCGCGAAGCCAACCCCGAGCGGGCCGCAGCAGCCTTTGTCAAGGGCGAGGTCAGCGACACCGAGGCAGCACTGCGGGGCGCACAGGACATCATTGCCGAGCAGATAAGCGAGGACGAGCGCTCACGACAGACACTGCGCGGCGCCTTCCGCCGCGAGGCAGTCATCACGTCGCGCGTGGTGAAAGCAAAGGCTGAGAGCGATGAGGCACAGAAATACAGCGACTACTTCGACTGGCACGAGCCTCTGCGCCGCTGCTCCGGCAACCGTTTGTTAGCCATGCGCCGCGGCGAGGCCGAGGGCGTGCTGCGTATCAGTATCTCGCCCGACGACGACGAGGCCATGGAGCGACTGCACCGCCAGTGGGTCCACACCGGCAGCCGCTGTGGACAATTAGTGGCCGAGGCTGCCAACGATGCATACAAACGACTGCTCAAACCTTCTATTGAGACTGAATTTGCCGCTGCCAGCAAGCAGCGGGCCGACGAAGAGGCCATTGCCATCTTTGCCGAGAACCTGCGACAGCTGCTACTTGCAGCACCGCTCGGACAAAAGCGTGTCATGGGCATTGACCCTGGCTTCCGCACGGGCTGTAAGGTGGTGTGCTTAGACGCACAGGGACAACTCCTGCACCACGAGGCCATCTTCCCCCACCCTCCCGTCAACCGCCTCATGCAGGCCACGCTGCATCTGCAGCAGATGGTCGAGCGATACCAGATACAAGCCATAGCCATAGGCAACGGCACTGCCTCACGCGAGACACGCGCCTTCGTCGAGGACGCCATGCGACAGCAGGCTGATGGTTCGATACAGGTCTTCGTGGTCAGCGAGGACGGTGCCTCCATCTACTCAGCCTCAAAGGTGGCGCGCGACGAGTTCCCCGACGAAGACGTGACCGTGCGTGGCGCCGTCTCAATAGGCCGTCGGCTGATGGATCCGCTGGCCGAGCTGGTGAAGATAGACCCCAAGAGCATAGGCGTGGGCCAGTACCAGCACGATGTTGACCAGGCGGCGCTTAAGCAGAGCCTCGACATGACAGTAGAGAGCTGCGTCAACATGGTGGGTGTGAACGTCAACACAGCCTCGCCCCACCTGCTTCAATACGTCAGCGGACTGGGCCCATCGTTGGCAAAGAACATCGTGGAATACCGCACGGAACACGGCCCGTTCCAGAGTCGTGCCCAGCTGAAGAAAGTACCGCGCCTTGGCCCGGCCGCCTTCCAGCAGTGCGCCGGTTTCCTGCGCATTCCCGGTGCGAAGAACCCGCTCGACAATTCGGCTGTCCACCCCGAGAGCTACGCCGTGGTGGAGCAGATGGCCAAGGACCAGGGCTGCACCGTGGGCGACCTGATAGCGCAGCGCGACAAGCGCCAGGCCGTCAGCCTGCAGCGCTACGTCAGCGACACCGTGGGCATGCCCACACTGACCGACATAATGAAGGAACTGGAGAAGCCCGGCCGCGACCCGCGCCAGCAGATAGAAGAGTTCCGCTTCGACGACCGCGTGAAAGACGTGTCCGACCTGGAACCTGGCATGGAACTGCCAGGCATAGTGACCAACATCACGGCTTTCGGTGCCTTTGTTGACATAGGCGTACACCAAGACGGCCTGGTACACATATCCCAGCTGTCCGACCGCTACGTGAAGAACCCTGCCGACGTGGTGCGCCTGCATCAGCATGTACGCGTTCGTGTGACCGACGTTGACCTGCGCCGCAAGCGTATTGCCCTGACTATGAAAGTGAAAAGTGAAGAGTGAAGAATTTGCTACCGCCATATTTCCATTTTCAATTTTCAATTTAAGAATGTTATCAGCCCTCTACCGCCGTTGGAGCGGCCACGAGCCTGCCACGGCAGAGCAGCTGCCTGGTGCGGGCAGCAACCGGCAGTATTGGCGTCTCACCGACGCTGCCGGACATAGCGTGATAGGCTGCCTTGGCACAAGCCGCGAAGAGAACCACGCCTTCATCTATCTGTCACACCATTTCCAGCAACTCGGTCTGCCCATGCCGAGACTGCTGGCCGCCAGCGACGACGAGATGGCATACCTGCAAGAGGACTTGGGACGTCGCTCGCTGTTCGATGCCCTGCGGCAGGGACGTGAGCACTGTGGCTCCTACTCGGCGACCGAGGTTGACTTGCTGGCCAGAACCCTGCGCCAGCTGCCACGGGTGCAGATAATAGGAGCCGTGGGGCTCGACTGGCAGCAGTGCTATCCTACGTCCGTCATGGACGAGGAAAGCGTTATGATGGACCTAAACTACTTCAAGTACTGCTTCCTGAAACCCACGGACACCGACTTCAACGAACACCGTCTGCAAGCCGACTTCCGCCTGTTGTGCCATGACTTGTGCCGCCAGGAGGAACAGCAGGCTTTCCTCTACCGCGATTTCCAGGCACGCAATGTTATGCTGACCGCAGATGGCGAGCCGCGCTTCATCGACTTCCAGGGCGGACGTCGGGGACCCATCTACTACGACGTGGCCTCGTTCCTGTGGCAGGCATCGGCCCGCTACCCGCAACAGCTGCGCATGCAGCTCGTAGATGTCTATTACGATGCGCTGCAGCAGACCCTGGCATGTGAAGGCAGCCAGCAGGCCTCAGACTGCCAGAACACGGACGGCACCCCATGCCCGTCACGCCAAGAGTTCGACAGCCGCCTGCGCCTGTTCGTCTTCTTCCGCACTCTGCAAGTACTCGGAGCATACGGTTTCCGCGGCTATTTCGAACGCAAGCAACATTTCATAGACAGCATACCTCCCGCACTCGACAACCTGCGCCAACTACTCAGCGACGGCGTAGCCGACCCCTACCCTGTGTTGCGGCAGACGCTGCAGGCACTCTGCCACAACCAGGCGACGGCAGAGCCAAAGCACGACAGCCAGGCAATGGCAGAGCCAAAGCACGACAGCCAGGCAATGGCAGATGCGGAGCAGGACAGGCGGCTCGTGGTGCGTATCTACAGCTTCTCGTACAAGCGCGGCCTGCCCGAGGACGAAAGCGGCAATGGCGGCGGATACGTGTTCGACTGCCGCTCTACCCACAACCCGGGACGCTACGCCGAGTACCGTCAGCTGACGGGGCTCGACCAGCCCGTCATTCGCTTTCTTGAGGACGACGGCGAGATAACCACCTTTCTCGAAAGCGTGTTCCGACTGGCCGACCACCACGTCGAACGCTACATGGAGCGCGGTTTCCAGCACCTGATGTTCAGCTTCGGCTGCACTGGCGGCCAGCATCGCTCGGTCTATTGCGCACAGCACCTGGCCCAGCACCTGCACGACAAGTACGGCATACGCATTGAGCTGTGCCACCGCGAACAGGGCATACGCCAGACATGGGGGGCCGCCTTATAAGCAGCAATCCTCTATCTGCATCCATCTACGACTATCTGCATCCATCTACGTCTATCTACGTCTATCTTAAATCTATCTACCTAATACACCATTGGACAACACATACACCCTGCAACCCATACTGGACAACCTGCAGCTGACACGACTACGCCAGCTGACCGACGAGAGCGACAACATCATCATAGTGTGCCACCAGAACCCCGATGGCGATGCCATAGGCTCCACGCTGGGCATGGCGCGTCTGCTGAACGCCCTAGGCAAGGAGCCGCAGGTGATAGTGCCCGACCAGTTTCCCGACTACCTGATGTGGATGCCCCGCACGCAGGAGATAATCCGGTACGACAAGCACAGCCAGGGCTGCGATTTCACACTGCAGCAGACGGCACAGCTCATCTTCTGCATGGACTTCAACACCACGTCGCGCACAGGCGACATGCAGCAGGCGCTCGACCAGTCGCCTGCCACCAAGATACTCATCGACCACCATCTGGCCCCCGACCTGAACAGCGCCGTCACACTGTCGCGCCCGGAGGCCAGCAGCACCTGCGAGCTGGTGTTCCGACTGGCATGGCAGATGGGACTGTTCCAGCAGCTCGACAACGCCTTTGCCACATGCGTCTATTGCGGCATGATGACCGACACGGGCTGCTTCACATACAACAGCAGTTCGCCAGACATCTACTTCATCATCAGCCAGCTGCTGACCAAGGGCATTGACAAAGACCGCATATACCGCAAGGTCTATCACAACTACAGCGAACACCGCCTGCGCCTTACGGGCTACGTGCTGCTGCAGAAGATGGTGGTCATGGCTCAGCAGCACGCCGCCTTCTACAGTCTGACGCGGCAGGATCTGCAGCGCTTCCACTTTGTAAAGGGCGACGCTGAGGGGCTGGTCAACATGCCGCTGCAGATAAAGGGCATAAAGCTAAGCATATCGCTGCGCGAGGACACAGAGAAAGACAAAACCATCTGGGTCAGCCTGCGCTCGGTTGACAGCTTCCCCTGCAACAAGATGGCGGAGCAGTACTTCGGCGGCGGCGGCCACCTGAATGCCTCTGGCGGACGCCTGCAAATGACCATGCCTGAAGCCATCGAATACACACGCCGCGCCATCGTTGAATTCACCGACCATTTCTTCTGATCGTTTCTTCTGACGCCTATTTACACCAACAGTCCTGCGCCATATACCAAGAGTATATAGCGCAGGACTTTTCCTATGCTTATGCTGACCAGCGTGATGAGCAGGTTGGCGCGCATGAGGCCCAGCGCTACCGATATGGCAGACCCCAGGACAGGCAGGAATGCGAAGAAGCCCATCCACGCTCCGCGGCCGCTCATGAAGCGCATGGCCTTTTCCATCTGCTCAGGCTTGACATGCAGGTAGCGCTCTATCCACTCCGGCCGCCCCAGTCGACCAACGCCGTAGTTGAACATCGAGCCCAGTATGTTGCCCACCGCTCCATAGACCATCAGCTGCCACGGGTCCAGTCCGGCGGCCATGAGGGCCACCATCACAGCCTCGCTCGAGAAGGGAAACACGCTACCTGCGATGAACGCAGCCACGAGCATACCCAGATAGCCCCACGAACTCAGGAAAGCGATGAAGGCATCCACAGGCGCGAAGTGATAAGCGAGGCTACTGCCGACAGCGGCAGCAGTGCCGCGGCATCGTCGGGCACCACGGCACACCACAGCAGCAGCAGCCAGGGAAAGACGGAAAACATCTGGAACACGCGACGCACACGCAGTCTGAAGTGTTGTCGCTCACGACGATAGCGCGCCGTACACGACGCGGCCCATACCGCGGCCAGTGCCCACGCCACCATCATCAGCAGGCGGTCGTCGTCATATACAGGCGGCCACGTCGGCAGCAGGTCGCCGAGAAAGCTCCGGGCCGCAGCCGCTACACGGTCGTTCCACATCAGCCACGGCAACATCAGCCACGGCGGTGTGAGCAGTCCGAGCAACGAGGCTGTCAGGCTGCGCCACGTCATTACGACCAGGACGGTAGCCATGAACAGCCATGCGCACGGCACTATCCACAGCGCCCGCGGCCACAGCATTGCGGCTGTGGAAATCAGCATGAAAGCCCAGAAGATACGCCCCACCCGACTGTTGTCATACAGCGTAGAAAGCAACAGTAGCAGTTGGCATATCAACAGGACAGAAGCCGCCGTCTGCAGCCCCACGTCACGCAGCATGGCCAGAACGTTCATAGTTGAGAGAGCCGAGAGGATTTTCAATTTTCAATTGTCAATTGTCAATTGTCAATTATCAATTATCAATTGTAAGAAAGGTCTGCGCCAATGTCGCGGCGGAAGTATCGACCCTCAAACCGTATCTTTTCAGCCTCGGTGAACGACCGCCTGAGCGCTTCATCCTTGTCGCGGCCATAGCTGCTCACGGCTATCACACGGCCGCCAGCCGTGACCAACTGCCCGTCAGCATTGGTGGCGGTGCCGGCATGGAACACCACACTGCCCTCCACCTGCTCGGTGCCCGTGATGGCAAAGCCCTTCTCATAGTGCTGCGGATAGCCCCCGCTGACCAGCATTACGCACACGGCAGCACGCTCGTCCTGCTCCACGCGCCGCTGGTCCAGGTCGCCATGGGCCACACCCTCCAGCAGATCCATCAAGTCACTCTTCAGGCGCAGCATGACAGTCTCTGTCTCGGGATCGCCCATGCGGCAGTTGTACTCTATCACCTTCGGCTGTCCTCCTACGTTTATCAGGCCGAAGAAGATGAAGCCGCGATATACCAGCCCCTCCTGGCGCAGGCCTTCTACGGTGGGGCGCACTATCTCCTCCTCTACCTTCTTCATCCACTCGCCCGTGGCAAACGGCACAGGCGACACGCTGCCCATGCCGCCAGTGTTCAGGCCGGTGTCGTGTTCGCCTATGCGCTTGTAGTCCTTGGCCTCGGGCAGCAGCTGGTAGTGCTGACCGTCTGTCAGGCAGAACACCGAGCACTCTATGCCGCTCAGATACTCCTCTATCACCACGCGCGCCGAGGCCTGTCCGAACATGCCGTCCAGCATCTCCTTCAGCTCGCGCTTGGCCTCGTCCAGACTGTCTATGATAAGCACGCCCTTGCCTGCACACAGGCCGTCGGCCTTCAGCACGTAGGGTGCCGTGAGCGTCTCGAGGAAGGCAAGTCCCTGGTCCAGCGTTTCGGCGGTAAAGGTCTGGTAGCGCGCCGTGGGTATGTTGTGCCGCAGCATGAAAGCCTTGGCAAAATCCTTCGACCCCTCCAGTTGCGCACCGGCCTGCGACGGGCCTATCACGGGTATGTGCTGCGTGCGCGGGTCGGCCAGGAAGTTGTCGTATATACCCTTCACCAGCGGGTCCTCGGGCCCCACGACCACCATGTCCACCTGCTCGTCGGCACACAGCTGCTTCAGCCGCTCAAAGTCGTCGGCCTTTACAGGCACGTTCTCCACCGTGCAGAACTTGCGCTCCTGCTGTGCTGCCAGCACCATGTCCTGACGTGTCTTGCCGATGAGCGCCGTTCCGGCGTTGCCCGGTGCCACAAACAGTTTGCCCACCCGCTCGCTCTGCGCCAACTTCCATGCCAGGGCGTGTTCGCGTCCGCCACTTCCAAGCAGCAGTACGCGCTTGGGTCTTACCAGCTCCATAGGATTCATAATGTATGTCTTTTCTTCTATAGGTTTATACTCGGGCCAGGTCAGTCTTATCATACAGTAAAACGTCTTTTTGTTCAGCCCGCAAAGTTAGTGCATTTTTTCCAAACCACCAAAAAGCCATGAACCATTTATGCCAAATTTTCAGAGGAAGAAAATGTTAATTGGATATAAACTGAGGCATTTTTTTGCTGCTTTGTGGATTTTTACGTATTTTTGCACGCAGTTAGGACACATGCTACTGATAGCCATACCGCCACCACTGTTACACAGACTACACATTAATATTATATATATAATACTGAACTATGAAAAATCTGGATTGGGAGAACCTCTCGTTTGGCTACATGCCAACCGACTACAACGTGCGCTGCTACTATCGCGACGGCAAGTGGGGCGAAGTTGAGGTATGTTCTGACGAGTACCTGAAACTGCACATGGCCGCCACCTCGCTGCACTATGGCCAGGAGGCCTTCGAGGGACTGAAGGCCTACCGCTGTCCCGACGGCAAGGTGCGCGTGTTCCGCATGGACGAGAACGCCCGCCGCCTGCAGTCCACGTGCCGCGGCATACTGATGCCCGAGGTGCCCACAGAGCTGTTCTGCGAGATGGTGAAGAAGGTGGTGCGCCTGAACCAGGAGTGGATACCGACCTACGAGAGCGGTGCCACGCTCTACATACGCCCGCTGCTCATCGGCACCAGCGCACAGGTGGGCGTCCACCCCGCCAAGGAGTACCTGTTCCTCATCTTCGTCACTCCCGTGGGTCCCTACTTCAAGGGCGGTTTTGCCACCAACCCCTACGTCATCATACGCGACCACGACCGCTCGGCGCCACTCGGCACCGGCATCTACAAGGTGGGCGGCAACTACGCTGCCTCGCTCTTGGCCAACAAGAAGGCACACGACCTGGGCTATGCCTGCGAGTTCTATCTCGACGCCAAGGAGAAGAAGTACATAGACGAGTGCGGAGCCGCCAATTTCTTCGGCATCAAGGACAACACCTACGTCACGCCCGAATCGACCTCCATACTGCCCAGCATAACCAACAAGAGCCTCATGCAGGTGGCCGAGGACCTGGGGCTGAAGGTGGAGCGCCGCCCCATACCCGAGGAGGAGCTCAGCACCTTCGAGGAGGCGGGCGCCTGCGGCACGGCTGCCGTCATCTCGCCCATATCGAAGATAGACGACCTTGAGACAGGCAAGAGCTATGTCTTCTCAAAGGACGGACAGCCCGGCCCCATCTCGCGCAAGCTGTACGACACGCTGCGCGGCATACAGTATGGCACGGTGGAAGACCGCCACGGCTGGACCACGGTCGTGATAGAGTGAAAGGCGATAAGTAGATAATTGGAGATGGGCAAAGGCAAGCTGGCAAAATTCGCCGACATGGCGACATACAAGAACGTGTTCCAGTACCCCTATTCGGTGGTGGAGCAGGTTCCGTTCGCCATGCAGGGACACTGGCACGAGCAGTACTTCCACAACCAGAACCCCATCGTGTTGGAGCTGGGCTGCGGCCGCGGCGAATACACGGTGGAGCTGGCCCGCAGCTGCCCCGGCAAGAACTTCATAGGAGTGGACATCAAGGGCGCGCGCATGTGGACCGGTGCCACCCAAGCGCTCAGGGACCAGCTGCCGAACGTAGCCTTCCTGCGCACCAGCATAGAGATAATAGACCGCTTCTTCGCGCCAGGCGAGGTGAGCGAGCTGTGGCTAACCTTCAGCGACCCGCAGATGAAGAACCCGCGCAAGCGACTCACCTCCACCTACTTCATGGAGCGCTACCGCCGCATACTGACCGACGGCGGCACCCTGCACCTGAAGACCGACTCGCAGTTTCTCTATACCTACACCTGCCTCATGGCGCAGCACAACCACCTGCCGCTGCTGTGCCAGACCGACAACCTTTACGGGGAAGCCGCCACCCTGCCAGCCACTCACCTGACCGCCACCACCATTCAGACATACTACGAGAGCATGTGGCTGGACCGAGGCATCAACATCAAGTACCTGTCCTGGCAACTGCCGCACGAGGGCAGTCTGCAGGAGCCCGACGTGGAAATCCCGCTGGACCAGTACCGATCGTACCACCGCGACAAGCGCAGTCCGAAGGAAACAGGGAGGTGAAAGATTGAAGATTGAAGATTGAAAATTGAAGATTGAAGATTGAAAATTGAAGATTGAAAATTGAGTGGTCGTCATAACGGAATGACGAAACGTCTAAATGTCGAAATAACGAAATGTCGAAATAACGAAACATCAAAATAACGAATAACACCAAAAAAAGAGAACAATGGAAAAAAGTGCATTGCAGAAGGCCCGCGCGGCCTACCAGCCCAAGCTACCCCTCGGCCTGCAGGGCGACGTAGAGATCAAGGAGGGCGCCCCCACGCAGAGCGTGGACAATCAGGAGGACATCAAGAAGCTGTTCCCCAACACCTACGGCATGCCCCTCGTGGAGTTCGTGAAGGGCCAGCCACGCCAGCACGCCACACTCAACGTGGGCGTAATCCTGAGTGGCGGACAGGCCCCCGGCGGACACAACGTCATCACCGGACTGTTCGACACGCTCAAGAAGCTCAATCCCGAGAACCGCCTCTACGGCTTCATACTCGGCCCCGGCGGACTGGTTGCCCACAACTACATGGAGCTGACCAAGACTGTCATCGACGAATACCGCAACACCGGCGGCTTCGACATGATTGGCTCCGGACGCACCAAGCTGGAGAAGGTGGAGCAGTTCGAGAAAGGCCTGGAGATCATACGCCAGCTCGACATCAAGGCCATCGTCATCATCGGCGGCGACGACTCTAACACCAACGCCTGCGTGCTGGCCGAGTACTATGCCGCCAAGCAGTATGGCGTGCAGGTCATAGGCTGCCCCAAGACCATCGACGGCGACCTGAAGAACGACCAGATAGAGACTTCGTTCGGCTTCGACACCGCCTGCAAGACCTACTCTGAGCTTATCGGCAACATCGAGCGCGACTGCAACTCGGCCCGCAAGTACTGGCACTTCATCAAGGTGATGGGACGCTCTGCCTCGCACATCGCACTGGAGTGCGCACTGCAGACACAGCCCAACGTGTGCCTCGTCAGCGAGGAGGTGGAGAAGAACGAACTCACACTCGACGACGTGGTGGAGTATATAGCTTCGGCCGTGGCACGCCGTGCCGAAGACGGCCACGACTTCGGCACCGTCATCATACCCGAGGGACTCATCGAGTTCATACCCGCCATCAAGAAGCTCATTGCCGAGCTGAACGACATACTGGCCACGCCAGAGGCCCAGCAGCTGGCCCGCAACGAGCAGATAGACTACGTGAAGCAGCAGCTCAGCGACGAGAACCTGGCCGTGTTCAACTCGCTGCCCACCAACGTGGCACGTCAGCTGGCCCTGGACCGCGATCCACACGGCAACGTGCAGGTCAGCCTCATCGAGACCGAGAAGCTGCTCTCGTCCATGGTTGCCACCAAGCTGGAGCGCTGGCGCAAGACCGGTCTCTACAACGGCAAGTTTGCCACACAGCACCACTTCTTCGGCTACGAAGGACGCTGCGCAGCACCGTCAAACTTCGATGCCGACTACTGCTACGCACTCGGTGCCAGTGCAGCACAGCTCATCGACAACGGCAAGACGGGCTACATGGCCATAGTGAAGAACACCACGGCCCCCGCTGCCGAGTGGAAGGCCGGAGGCGTGCCCATCACGATGATGATGAACATGGAGCGCCGCGCAGGACTGATGAAGCCCGTGATACGCAAGGCCCTGGTCGAGCTGGAGGGCAAGCCCTTCAAGACCTTCGCCGCCAAGCGCGCCGAGTGGGCACGCCAGACGGCCTACGTCTATCCCGGCCCCATACAGTACTGGGGACCCACCGAGGTGTGCGACCAGCCCACCAAGACCCTCGCACTGGAGCAAAGCAAATGAACAGCAAATCGACAAGATTAGCAGAATTAACCTTAAACCTAATAAGCTATGACCTACAAAGTGATTGACATCGAGGGCGTAGGCGAGGTCTATGCCCAGAAGTTGGAGACCATCGGCATCATCAAGGCAGCCGACCTGCTCGACACATGTGCCACACCCAAGGGACGCAAGGACCTGGCCGAGAAGACTGGCATCAGCGACAAGCTCATCATGCGCTGGACCAACCACGCCGACCTGTTCCGTATCAGCGGCGTAGGACCGCAGTTTGCCGAACTACTCGAGGCCGCCGGCGTCGATACCGTGAAGGAGTTCCGCCACCGCGTGGCCGAGAACCTCGTGCCGAAGATGGAAGAGGTGAACCAGCAGAAGAACCTGGTGCGCCGCGTACCCTCGGTCAAGGAGGTGCAGAAGATGATCGACCAAGCCAAGGAGATGGAACCCAAGGTGACATACTGATCCTGCAACCATTCCCAAGGAATAATTCAGAACGTGGAGTCTTAGACAGAAGTCCTAAGACTCCACGTTTTTTGTCCTCTACAGAACTCCTGAATTAGAAAACTTTAACA
>FLNV01000573.1_pt1 | contig 32845 bp, 37 predicted proteins | sample 1140351 | NCBI WGS metagenome assembly FLNV01 (sample SAMEA3878207, study PRJEB12797) | bioreactor metagenome | biome: Moose rumen | place: Sweden | collected 2011-10
CAATATAGAACACGTTAAACGTCATTAGATATGTGTACAATAACATTATCCTACAATGAAAATAATAAAGTGGCAAGTGATAAATTGGCTGCTCTGCTTCAAACGGGACTCTTTGTTCAAATTGATAAACAAGAAGATCTTGATGTAGACTATGCGGACCCTTCACTTTATGTTGATAATGTGACGCTTCCTGATGAAAGGGAATCATATAGTCCGGAGGAACTTAGAGAAATGCTCGTAAATGACCTTAATGAAATATACGGTACAACCCATGCAATATGATTATAGGGTTAAGCCTTTGGTTGTAACCAAAGTGAGATCGTTCTATCGGAACGTCCTTTTTAAGTATCCAAATACATTTTCATACGAAGATATGCTTAGGCAAATCAACAAAACTGTTGATGCCATATATGAAATAGAGCATACTCTATTACGTCGCAAGCCTATTATAAGCAGATGGAAGGGCATGTATATGGCACATGCTTTCAATTGGTATTATGCATATTCGATTGAAGGAAATACAGTTGTAATTCATGATGCATGCCATCAGCGGAACATGCATGAATAAAAAACTTCCTAACCTTTGCTTAATCAAAAGAAAAGCAGTAAATTTGTACTGCTTTATGTAACCAATTCACGCAAAACGTAAAAATAACATGAAAGTAGATGTGCTTTTAGGTCTCCAGTGGGGAGACGAAGGAAAAGGCAAGGTGGTGGATGTTCTGACCCCCCGTTATGATGTGGTGGCACGTTTTCAGGGCGGCCCCAACGCCGGTCACACCCTGGAGTTTGAAGGACAGAAATACGTGTTGAGAAGCATTCCGTCGGGCATTTTCCAAGGTAATAAAATCAATATAATCGGCAACGGCGTGGTGCTTGCCCCCGACCTCTTCATGGACGAGGCAAAGGATCTGGAGAAATCGGGTCACAACCTCAAGGACCGTCTGTGCATATCCAAGAAAGCACATCTCATCATGCCGACCCACCGTCTGCTCGACGCCGCCTACGAACAGGCGAAAGGCAAGGACAAGGTGGGCACCACCGGAAAGGGCATCGGCCCTACCTACACCGACAAGGTGTCGCGCAACGGACTGCGTGTGGGCGACATCCTCGACCGCTTCGAAGAGAAATATGCGGCACATAAAGCACGCCACGAGCAGATGCTGCGCGCACTCAACTACACCGATTACGACATCACCGAGGTGGAGGCGAAATGGATGGAGGGCATCGAATATCTGAAACAGTTCCAGCTGGTCGACTCCGAACACCTGATCAACAAGATTCTGAAGGAAGGCAAGTCCGTGCTGTGCGAAGGGGCACAGGGCACGATGCTCGACGTGGACTTCGGCAGCTATCCTTTCGTCACTTCCTCCAACACCATCTGTGCCGGGGCTTGCGTGGGACTCGGAATCGGACCTAATAAGATTGGGGAGGTGTTCGGAATCATAAAGGCATACTGCACTCGCGTGGGGGCAGGACCGTTCCCTACAGAACTCTTCGACGAGACGGGCAACAAAATCCGTCAGATCGGACATGAATATGGTGCTGTAACCGGACGTGAACGCCGATGCGGATGGATTGACCTTGTGGCACTCCGATATGCCATCATGGTGAGCGGTGTGACTAAACTCATAATGATGAAGAGCGACGTGCTCGACTCCTTCGCCACCATCAAGGCTTGCACGGCATACAAACTGCAGGATGGAACCGTAACACGCGACTTCCCGTTCGACATCTCAGAGGGAATCACACCGGTGTATGAAGAACTGCCGGGATGGAACTGCGACCTCACCGCCGTGACGTCGGAAGAACAGTTCCCTCAGCAACTCAACGACTACATCGAATTCCTTGAACGCGAACTCGAAACTCCGATCGCCATCATTTCCGTGGGACCCGACCGTGAACAAACTATATGTCGCTGAGCGACAAAGTAAATACTATTTACGATTTACGAAATTCTTGAAATTCTTAAAATTCTTGATACAAAAAATCCGCGTAGATTCGCTCGATTAGCGTTCGAAAAAAAACGATAAATTGGCTTACGCCGAACCTGAAGGTTTAATGATTAAAGACATTAGTGTAAATTCGTTGGCGGAGATTCGCCAAGCCGCACGAGAATTCGTGCAGGCGATAGGTGAGAGTAGCGTGTTCGCCTTCTACGGCAAGATGGGAGTTGGAAAGACCACCTTCATAAAGGCCGTGTGCGAAGAACTGGGCGTGACCGACGTGATCAATTCGCCCACATTCGCTATCGTCAACGAATATCTCGACGGCAAAGGCAACCCTATATATCATTTCGACTTCTACCGCATCAAATCCGAGCGTGAGGTCTACGACATCGGCTTCGACGAATATATAGACAGCGGAAACCTCTGCTTCATCGAATGGCCCGAACTCATCGAGGATTTCCTTCCGGAAGGAACCGTCAAGGTGTATATCTCCGAACAACCCGACGGCACCAGAATCATAAAAAAACTGTAGAAAAGCGCTGTTATTCAGTACTTTTTTGTTATTTTTGTCTCAGATATCATTAAAGTAAAAAGCGATGACAGAAAATACAACATATGATAAAGTGCATTTTGCGGTAATGGCGATAGAGGCAGCTGCAGAAAAAGCACATTTGCCAGCTAAAATAATTCATGACCGACTGATGCAGCAAGGACTGATTCATAACCGTCTTTTTGAATATTATGATTTGCTTCATACGCAGAGCCTTGAATGGGTGGCAAATGACACATTGGAAACACTTGAAAATTGGGAAATGAACAATAAGGAGGATTTGAAATGATAACACTTTATCATGGCTCACATTCTATTGTTTCTCAACCTTTAACCAATGCAGGCAGGTTGAATTTGGATTTCGGAAAGGGTTTTTATTTGACAAAGATAAAAATACAGGCTGAAACATGGGCTAAAATCGTTGCTTCAAGATATGGTCGTGATATTACGCCTGTTCTGAATGAATATGTTTTTGATGATGTTAGGGCAGAGCAAGATGAGATTCGTATAAAGCGATTTATGTCTTATGATATGGAGTGGCTGGATTATGTGATATCATGTCGCAATGGTAAAGACTATTCAGATGTTTATGATGTAGTGGAAGGTGGAGTTGCAAATGACAAAGTTATTGATACTGTCGAGGATTATGAAAAAGGAATAATATCTGCCAGACAAGCGTTAGGTCAACTTGAATTTAAGAAATTGAATCATCAGATGTGTATTTTGAACCAGCCTATTATAGAAAAGTATTTATTGTTTGTGAATAGTTATAAATTATAGGAGAATGAGGAACAATGTGTTGTGGAGAAAACAGAGTCATATTATTATGATGCTGGCAGATGCTTTGAAAATTGATGCAGAAAAAGCACTTGACTTGTATTATTCAACACGTACCGCTGAAAAACTGGCTGACGCCGGAACCGGCTTGCAGTTGATGAGCGACAAGTATGTGTTGGAGGATATACTTAACGAACTGCGGATGCCACGAGTTCAACAGTAAAATAAAGAGAAAAACAACTCTTAATCCGTTGCAAATTAACGATAAACCCTATAAATAACCTCCAAAATGTAAAAAAAACTGCATTTTTGGAGGTTTTTTTTGCATAGTTTATGAAAAATAATTAATTTTGCATGATTATGGTGTAAACTATGCGCATTCACCAACTACGCAATGCCTAAACACCTTCAAATCAACATAACTATTGCTTAATCAACATATTATTACTAATTTATTAACAGTTGTAAAACCCGCAACCATATCAGCTAAAAGTAAGAAGAAAGCAAAGCAAGATACTTCATTGAAATTTTAAACAGATAATCAGATAATATGAATTATATTTCACAGAATCTAAATACGGAATTGTTCGCATCACTTGAGGTAATTTCAAAAAATGAAAACAAGATGCGAAAGGCTGTCGATTATCTTAAAAAGCTTGCAAAGACAGGCAATGATGAATCTGTAAAGATGGCTAAGGAAGACTTTTTCAAGATGCTTGATGAAGCAGAAAAGAGTGAATCGATGACATTTGAGAATATTGACCAACTGGACAGACAAATTCGGGGCTTGTGATGTTTAAGGTCGTTATCAAGAAAAAGGCGTATAATGACCTTTCCAAACTTATCAGAGAGGACGAAAAGGGTTATAAAAAAGCTTTAAGACTTATTGATGAGTTATATGAGCATCCAAGAACAGGAACTGGGAAGCCTGAAATGCTGAAAGGAGATTTGAAAGGACGTTGGAGCAGACGAATCAACCGCAAACATCGATTGATATATAGAATAGAAGATATTGAAGTGACCGTATTAGTCATATCTGCTTACGGTCATTATGACGATAAATAACAACGAATAATTGAGATTTTTAACATATTATTAACTAAATTACTAACAAATGAAAAGACATTTACTTTTCGCGATGCTTTGCATCGTCGGTGCACTGGGGTTTAATGCTCAGGCACAAGGTCCTTCCAATGGAGACTACTACCTTCAGAACGTCTCCTCTGGATTATATTTGGGAGGAGAGAACAGCTGGGGTACACAGGCTGCTGTTTGTGAACAGGGTGTTGTGTTTACTCTCACCTCAAATGGTTCTACCTATTCCATCCTCCATACGGGAGTAACCGTAACTAATAAGTATTTGGGCAGTAATCTTTATACTGACTCCACTGATCCAGGATGGACGATAGAGGCTGTTTCAGGCGAGGAAGGCGTTTACGCCATTTCCACCGGTGGACAGTATTTGGCTCAAAGCACTACAGCAGGAGCCTATACAGGTTATACTTGTGAACTTGTTGGCAGCATCACTGATGCAGCAAAATGGTATATCCTTACTCGCGATGAGGCTATTGCCAAACTGTCGGCTGCCTCAGAAACAAGTCCGATGTCGGCTACATTCCTGATTAAGAACCCTGGATTCAACAGAAATGTATCTACCGCTAACTGGACTATGGTTGCCTCCAATCAGAACCTCTCTGGTGGTGATGACGGAAACAGGTGTGCAGAGTCTTGGCGAGCAACTTTCACTCTGAGCCAGACTATTTCTGTTCCTAACGGAAAATATCAGTTGAGGGCACAGGCAGCATTAACTGAATATACTGTTACCGGTGCAGACTTCCCAGTGGTTTATATCAATGACGGCACAAGCGCTAACGAGGTTTCTTCCCCGTTCAAAACTATGCAGAATGGAGAGACTTCTATGGCTACTATGTCCACTCAGTTTACCAACGGAAACTATTTCACTGACTGGACGGATGTAATTACCGTTACAGGCGGAAGCATTACGATTGGTGTGCGTGGTACACGTACCGATACCTGGTGTATTTGGGACAACTTCCAACTCCGCTATCTCGGAGCACTTGACTTGTCGGGTCTCGCAACGGTTCTTCAAGAGGCTGTTGATGCCGGTAAGGCACTGACTGACCCTATGAATCAGGATGTAGAGGCTACTCTTACCACGGCTATTTCCACCTATGATGATGTGACTTATGATAATGCAGAAGATTATCAGGCAGCCATCGATGAAGTAACCGCTGCAGTAAACGCAGCAAGGACATCCATTGCCAACTACGCAGCCTATGCAGCCTATGAAACTCTGGTTGCCAATCTCGATGCAGACGGACAGGCAAGTTGGAATGCCAATGCCGATGTCACTCCTATTCAGAGTGCTTACAATGCACGCACATTCGTGTCGCTCACATCTGCTCAGGAGACAGCCCTTACCGAAGCCCTCCGCACTGCAGCCAAGGCTCAGACCACACCGGGTGCCGACATGACACTCGCTATCGTGAACCCTACAGTGGACGGCATCACTGGATGGACAGTCTCGCGTCCACTCGGAGGTAACGGTCCGTTATTGAATGGAACCGCCATGGAGTACTGGGCAGGAAATGCTTCTGATCGTACAAACGCTTCGTTCGACTACTACCAGACAATCACAGGTCTGCCAAACGGAACATATACTGTTTCGGCTGAGATGTACAACTCGCTGAATGGTGAAGATGGTGCAACATTCAATGCTTCATCAGGCGTTTATGGTACAAGCAATGATACTCAGAGTGCACTTGTGGATGTTGACGGCACTACGTTAACTCGTTATACCACTCCGGAAATCACTGTTCTCAATGGTACACTTCGTATCGGTGTGAAGAACTTCGAGAGCATGGGAGCCCGTTGGTTTGTGGCTGACAACTTCCAACTCACTTATGTTGGTCCTATAGCCGACCTCACTCCATATGTAGACGCTTATCTAGCAGCTCTTGCAGCAGCAAAGGAAACTGCCGCTACAACAGATAGGATTGCTCCTTCTGTGCTCTCTGCATTGAACAACACTATTACTACATACGATGAAGACCTGGTTGACCAAACCAGCCAGGCAGCTCTTGAAGAGGCAACAGCCGCTCTCATTTCTGCCAACACTCTTGCTCAGAAGTCAATCGCAAGTTATAAGGTAATCGACCAGGGATTCGTTCCTGACGACAGTCTTGAAGGATGGGTATGCGAAAACACTCAGACTTTCCATATCAACACATGGTCAACAGAAGGTAACCCAGGCAATGACCCTTCAGGAATGGTTACTCCGTTCATAGAGAACTGGGTAGGCAAGGGCTCTTATCTCGGTGCAGGCAAGGTTTACTATCGTCTCGAAGGATTGGAGCCAGGTGAGGTTTACCGTGTTTCCGCTCTCGTTCGTTCTTACAACGAGGCTGACGAAACCGCTCCAAACGGACCTAACTTCTACGTGCTCAACGACGTGGCTGACTTGACTGAGGTTGGTACTACATTTACCTACAACGGAATGTCGGGAATATACGGCACACAGACCGCAGCTGCTACTATCGGAAGTGACGGTATTCTTGAACTCGGAGTTGTAATAGCAGAAAACCGCAACTACAACTGGGTGGCATTCAAGAACATCACGATTGCTACTTACGACGATATGCTAGCTGCTGCAATAGCCGCTGTTGAGGCATACGACGGTAAGGTGCCGACAGGTGCTTATGCTGAAGCGCAGGCTCTCATCGACGCATGCACAGGTAATAATTATCCTGATACTGCTGAAGAATTTGAAACAGCAATTGAAGCCCTGTCTCAGAAGGCTGCAGACCTAGAGGCTCTTGTTGAAGCTTATAATGCTTACCTCGAGCTGAAAGATTATGCAGACGCTCTCGTAGCCGCTCCTACAGACAACACAACTGCACAGAGCACACTTGCAACTGCCATCAGCACTGCAGAGACTAACATTGCCGCTGCTACAACAGCTGAAGCAGAAACAGCTGTGAATGATGCTCTCAAGGCAGCAATGGTTGCATATGCCGCAGCAGCTAACCCAACTGACGAGACTCAGCCATTCAACCTCACATTCATGTTCGTAAATCCTAATCTCGAAGGTCTGCCAACTTGGGCACCTTGTGACGGTTGGTATACAGAACAACCTGACGGAAACTCTCAGGTTATGACTAACGATTATGCTACTTCTGAAGACGGCACCAAGACTGCATTCTATGAGTACTGGAGCTATACTGCTAAGGCGAATGGTTTGTTTACTCTCTATCAGCCTGTAACTCTCCCTGAAGGTACTTACAGCATGAGTTGCTATGCATTTGCTAAGCAACAGGATGATCCGGCAAATACGGGTGACGTGAAGGGTGTATACTTCTATGCCAACAACACTCAAGGTTCTGTAGTTGACACAGACCGCTTGTCAGCAAAGACTATCGAATTCGTGAACAGCGCAGAACAGGAAGTGAAAATAGGTTTGAAAGCCATCAACCCTAACTCTTACAACTGGATGGGTATCGGCTACCTCGAGCTATATAAGGTTCCTGCAAAGGCTATCGTTATCGACCAAGACGATGACGACTATGACTACACTCAGGAAGTGGCTGGCGACGTAATCCTGCGCCGTCCAATCAAGGTGGGTTATAACACTCTTGTATTGCCGTTCAGCATGACTCAGGACGAAGTGGAACAAACCTTCGGCGAAGGCTCCACAATCTCTGTTCTTGCTTCTTACGACGTTGAGAAAGAACACCTCAGATTCTCTAAGCAGAATGGCGTTGTTGCCAACCGTCCTTGCCTGCTCAATGCCACTCAGGCTATCGCAGAAGGCACCGACATCGAAATCCCTGCCCGTACGCTCGTTGCCAATGCTGATGCATTCCCTGTATTCAGTGTTGAAAATGCAACAATGACCGGTACTTACGAAATGCAGACTCCTGTACCTGAGAACTCTTGGTTCGTTCAGAACGGCTCACTCGTTTATGCACCGGACAACACTTCTTGCTGGGTTAACCTCACTCGCGCTTACATCACACTTGCTGACGGCGCTACTCCAGTGAAGGGCTTGAGCATTTCGTTCGACGACGGTACTACAGGAATCGCTGTAATCGAAAACGGCGAGATGAACATCTTGACCGGTAAGATCTATGACCTCTCCGGACGTGAAGTACAGAAACCAACTCGTGGTATCTACATCGTGAACGGTAAGAAGGTGATGATCAAGTAAGAATAATATATGCTCCGTTTCCTTGAAGGCGGGACACCGCCTCAAGGAAATGGGAATTTATAATAACTCAAATTAAAATTGTAGAAAATTATGAAAAAGTATATTAAACCGGTTACAGACGTTGAGAATGCCTTGACTACTGATATCTTCATGTTGACTATATCTGACGACGGCACCCCTATCCCTGGTGGCGGTGCCGGAGGTGGTGGCGGTGATGCCAAGGAACGTGAGGAATTCGAAGATGCTGAGATGATCCAACTTCTCAAAGATCATGAAGAAGGCAAGGCTAATCTCTGGTAAACACTCTATTGCTTTATATATGAAGGGGGCATGTCAAGATTGACATGCCCCCTTGTTTTTGGATTTTAAGCAATTCTAGATTCTCTAGATATTCTAGATTTTCTAGATATTCTAGACATTCTAGATATTCTAGACATTCTAGATATTCTAGATTTTCTGGATATTCCAGATTTCCTTATACGATCCCTTGAGCCAGCATGGCTTTCGCCACCTTCATGAAGCCGGCTATGTTGGCACCCTTCACGTAGTCGATATACCCGTCCGGCTGGCGGCCGTATTTCACGCACTGCTCATGGATGCTGTGCATGATGTAGTGGAGCTTTTCGTCCACTTCCTTGTCGCTCCATGTGATCCGCATGGAATTCTGCGTCATCTCCAGTCCGCTCGTCGCCACACCGCCGGCGTTCACAGCCTTGCCAGGTGCGAAGAGCAGCTTGGCAGCCACGAATTTCTCTGCCGCCTCGGCGGTGCAACCCATGTTCGACACCTCTGCCACGCAGATAGGGTTGTGTGCCAGTATGTGGTCGGCATCCTCGCCGTTCAGCTCGTTCTGAGTGGCACATGGCAGGTAGATGTCGGCTTCCTGCTCCCACGGACGCTTTCCCTCGAAGAATGTGGCTCCGTCGAACTCGTCGACGTAAGGTTGGCATACGTCGTTTCCGCTGGCACGCAGTTCAAGCATATATTCTATCTTCTCAGCATCCAGACCAGCCGGGTCGTACACATAGCCGTCGGGACCGCTGATGGTGATTACCTTTGCTCCCAGTTCAGTGGCTTTCTTCGCCGCGCCCCATGCCACATTGCCGAATCCGCTCAAGGCGATGCGTTTGCCCTTGATGTCCTGACCGTGTGTGGCGAGCAGATGGTTCACAAAGTAGATGGCTCCGTAGCCGGTGGCTTCAGGGCGTATGCGCGAGCCTCCATATTCCAGCCCCTTGCCGGTGAGCACGCCCTGGAACTGATGCGTCAGCTTCTTGTACATGCCGAAGAGATAGCCGATCTCACGTGCGCCCACGCCTATGTCGCCGGCCGGCACGTCTTCGTCGGGACCGATGTGGCGATAGAGCTCTGTCATGAACGCCTGACAGAAACGCATAACCTCCTGGTCGCTCTTCCCGCGGATGGAGAAGTCGCTGCCACCCTTGCCACCGCCCATAGGAAGCGTGGTAAGGGCGTTCTTGAACGTCTGCTCGAAGCCCAGGAATTTCAGTATCGACAAGTTCACGGATGAATGGAACCGCAAACCGCCTTTATAAGGACCGATGGCGCTGTTGAACTGAACTCGGTAGCCCAGGTTCACCTGAACTTCCCCCTTGTCGTCAACCCACGGAACACGGAAGGTAATCACCCGCTCCGGCTCTACGATGCGCTCTATAATCTTGGCTTTCTCAAACTCGGGATGCTGGTTGTAGACTTCCTCCACACTCATCAGCACCTCCCTCACGGCCTGGAGATATTCCAGTTCGCCCGGATGCTTCTTCTCCAGCTGAAGCATTATTTTCTCAACTTCCATAGTGTTAGTTTTAATTGTTGTGTTTTTTCTGGTTTCTGTTCACAAATGTACTCTATTTTTAACCAATAACCAAATATATCAACAACATTTTTTTTGTAGATAACCGCTTAATTTGCATTTTTTGATTTCCCGTACCACCCCGCGTAAGCCGAATATACTTCTTGCCATGTAAAAAACACCTAAGTATCAGGCCGCTTTAACAGAAATTTCGTAACTTTGCATCATAGATTTATAAAACAAATGGATTTTATATGAGCACATCTGTTTCTACCACTCAAAGAGGCGGTACCCTTATAGTGGATTTTGATGATATATCAATGATTAAAGATATAAAAAAAGCCATTTCTATGGTACGAGGCGTTACAAAAGTGAGTTTGCCAAAAAGGAAACGTATGACGGGCTATGAACAGGCACGTCTTGATGTTGAAAAGGGGCGTATTTGCAGTTATGACAGTTTAGATGAATTTATCAGGGAAATAGAGAATGGATAAGTATAAATTGCAAATGGCGGTTAAGTTCAAGCGGGATGTAAAACGTTGTAAGAAACGAGGCCTACCCCTTGATGAATTGTGGGCTGTCATACGTACTTTATTACGTGGTGAAACTCTTGATGAAAAATATAAACCACATATACTTAATGGTGACCGAAAAGGCGAATGGGGGTGCCATATTCAACCTAACTGGCTACTTGTGTGGGAACAACATGAAGAGGAACTTGTGTTGCTTATGTTAGCAACAGGCACCCATTCTGATATTTTTGAAAAAGGGAAGAAAAGATAGTTGATTTTTAAAAAGTAATGCCTATTTAATTATCTGAAACTCCCTGAAGTTGAATTAAAAGAAATATATTATCCGTAATGAAAAAACTTATCTTCTCTGCTGCCCTGGCTCTGCTGTCCTTGGCGGTGGAAGCGCAGAACGTGCAACTCCATTATGACCTCGGACACACGCTCTATGGCGAACTCAGTGGCAGGCCTAACGTGACAACCACAGTTGAGATGTTCAAACCCGACCGTTTCGGCAGCACCTTCATGTTCACCGATATCGACTACTTCGGCGACGGCGCTGCGGGAGCATACTGGGAGGTGGCACGTGAATTCAATTTGCGGAAAGAAAACAGCCGATGGGCTGCACACGTGGAATACAACGGCGGACTGTCGTCGATAGAAAACACCGCCATCGCCAGCCGCTTCCAGCACGCACTCCTCGCCGGACTGGCATGGAACTGGCACAGCGCCGATTTCAACCGCACCCTATCGCTACAGGCCATGTATAAGCAATATTTCAAGGGGCAGCATAACGATGCGTTTCCGGGATTCCAAGCCACTGCCGTATGGTCCACCACCTTCGCCCACGGATTCTGCACTTGCAGCGGATTCTTCGACCTCTGGTACAACGAAAATGTGGATGGAAAACTCATTGTGCTCACCGAACCCCAGTTCTGGCTCAACCTCAACGCGCTGCCTGGGATGCGCGACATTCATCTCAGCCTGGGCACCGAGCTGGAAATCAGCAACAACTTCGTGTTCGACGACAACGGCAAGAACAACAAGATGTACGTGATTCCAACCCTTGCCGCCAAATGGACTTTCTGAAACCACCTCCCGGTTGCCCCACCATGCCATCATGTTAATGGTGCCCTACGTTGGTCATTCCATTCCTTCAACTCCATCAACAACCGTACGCAACCCCGAACCCGTAGGGGCAATGCTTTATGCTCGCCCGCAGCGGTGCCGCAACCAACGAACGAACCTCCCGGCTGTCCCACCGGCATCAATGTAATCAATTCGTTATTTCAACTCTCCTCTTCTTGCTCTTCTTTATACCACTGCGCATACATCAGGTAGTGGCTGGCGATTCCCTGGTTGAGCTCCTTCGACTGTTCAGGGTCTACTTTCTTGATGAATTTCGCCGGCACACCACCCCAGAGCTCTCCGTCGCCGATTATGGTGCCTTTCAGAACCAAAGCTCCGGCTGCAACGATTGCACCTTCGCCAATGACCGCGTCGTCGAGAACTGTGGCTCCCATTCCGATGAGGGCGCAGTTCTTCACCTTGCAACCGTGAAGAGTGACGTTATGACCTATTGTCACGTCGTCGCCTATCTCTATGGCTGCTTTCTTGTAGAGAGTATGTAGACAGGAGCCGTCCTGGATATTCACGCGGTTACCTATTTTTATGTAATTAACGTCGCCTCTTACTACTGCATTGAACCACACAGTGCAGTGGTCGCCCATCGTCACGTCGCCCACGATTGTGGCGTTTTCAGAAAAATAGCAGTCCTTGCCGAACTTCGGGGTCAGACCGCATACGGTTTTTATTAATGCCATGTCTATTGTCTATTTGTTTTTGCAAAAGTATGAAAAAACCACGAAAAGAAAATATGTTTTTGATTATTTTCTGTCTTTTCTTTGCATTATATCTTTTTTTAATTAATTTTGCCGTCGGGTTACAGCCTTTCATTTACGAAAACGGCTCAAATGCCGGAATTCGGTAATGAATGTAAAAATTTTATATAAATCTCATTAAAACCTTAATGATTATGAAGAAGAGAATTTTATCATTGCTCGTATGCTTGCTTACTGCAAGCATGGCTTTTGCTCAAAGCATTTATGTTTCAACAGGTAACAACGTGAACGTACGTACAGGTCCCGGCACTCAGTATGACGTGTGCATGACCAATATTGCCCGGCCTGGGAAGGTCCAGCTGTTCAAGGGCGATCGTGTGGAATACGTAGGCGTAAAGCAGAACGGATTCATGAAGGTGAGATGTCCGGAGAAGAACATGCAGCAGGAATACGGATGGGTTTATGCCAAATATCTGACTCCTCAGTCGAATTATTCTTCTGGTAACTCTCGCACCAGTCTGACCCAGCTCGAACGAAAGGTGGTGGGAAGACATATGCTCAGCCTTCAGTGGATTTCTTGGGAGGATTTCGGAGTGTGCACCATCACGAAAGAAGCCGACGGCCGTCTGCGCTGCGTGGGTGAGCAGTTGTCGAAAGAACATCCTGGCGACTACCTCAAACTCGACGGATATGTGGAGATTATCGACGAGAAGAACCTTATGTTCGAAGGCGATATAAAGATTAAGGTATATCACCTGAACGGTGGTGAGGAATATGTGCGTAGCGGACGTTATAATTTCAAGTCTACACAAAACAGAAAGTACTGGCGTGCTCAGGGTCTTGAAATAATCGACGCAACCGACTATGTCGACATTTATTTCAAATAATGCACTCTGTTCATCTGAACGATTATTTTTCTGATTATCACATGGAGCGGACAATCTTTTTGTTCCGCTCTTTTTTTCTACCTACCATTATCTGATTTAGTAGTATCAAATAATAGTTATTGCTGTTCGATAAAAAAATAAATATACATTCGTTTGTCGTTAATAACGAAAAAATAATTATATTTGCATATCTAAGTCTATCACTACTAAAATCAAATACTTATGTACGATAAAGAACGTGGACTGTATATTGCTCATTGCGACAACGGACCTCTGAGCATTTTAGGCAATATGGCTAACCGCCATGGACTCATAGCAGGTGCTACAGGAACCGGCAAGACTGTGACTCTTCAGGTGTTGGCAGAAAGTTTCTCCCAGATTGGAGTGCCTTGTTTTATGGCAGACATGAAGGGCGACCTCTCGGGAATAAGCCAGGCAGGCAAGATGAGCGGGTTCATTGAAAAACGCCTCCCGGAGTTCGGCATAGAAAATCCGGAATTTCAGGCTTGCCCCGTACGATTCTACGATGTGTACGGCGAACAGGGACATCCTATGCGTGCCACAGTGTCACAAATGGGACCCCAGCTCCTTGCGAGAATCCTCGGACTGAACGACACCCAGGAGGGGGTGCTTAATATTGTGTTCAGAATTGCAGACGAACGTAAATTGTTGATAATCGACATTAAGGACTTGCGTTCAATGCTCGACTATGTGTCAAAGCACGCTTCTGAATATTCCACAAAATACGGTAATATAGCTACTGCAAGTGTTGGAGCCATACAGCGCGCTCTCCTTCAGTTGGAAGACCAGGGAGGCGACAAATTCTTTGGTGAGCCTTCGTTTGATATCTTCGACCTGATGCAAAGCGAACAGGGTAAAGGCATCATGAATGTGCTTGCGGCAGATAAACTCATGATGCAGCCGAAAATATATTCCACTTTCCTGCTCTGGCTTATGTCGGAACTCTATTCCAAACTTCCTGAGGTGGGTGATATGGAATATCCAAAGCTTGTGTTCTTCTTCGACGAGGCTCACATGCTGTTTGAAGGCACGTCGAAAGCCATGACCGATAAGATTGAGCAGGTGATACGCTTGATACGAAGCAAGGGAGTGGGTATTTATTTCATATCACAATTGCCGACCGACATTCCGGAAGTCATATTAGGACAGCTCGGAAACCGTATCCAGCATGCGCTTAGGGCATACACCCCTAAAGACCAGAAAGCGGTGAAGACGGCTGCTGATACCTTCCGCGCCAATTCCGCATTCAAGACAGACGAGGCGATTACCACACTCGAGACTGGTGAGGCGCTGGTGTCATTCCTTGATGAGAAGGGCGCCCCGAGCGTGGTGGAACGTGCCAAGATATTATTCCCGTTGAGCCAGATAGGGGCGATTTCTGAAGGACAGCGTGCTGATATCATAAACAAGAGCCGTATATATGGGAAATACGACACTGCAGTTGACCGTGAGAGTGCCTTTGAGGTGCTTCTGAAGGAATCGGAGCAGGAAGCTCAGGAAAAAGCCGAGGCCCAGGCCCAGGCGGAAGAGGCAAAGGTGGCAGAGAAGGCTGCGAGAGAGGCGGAAAAAGCCGAGAAATCCAAGAAACCGGGATTCTTCAAGAAAGTGTGGAAAGCCATTGTCACTGCAGTTACTGCCACGTTTGCCACTATTCTCGGCACGTGGGTGTCGAACAAGGTGACGGGTAAGCAACCACGAAAATCCTCTACGTCAACTACCGGTAAGGTGGTTAAAAGCGCTACTTCTGCTGCAACACGTACCATCACACGTGAACTGACAAGGGATATTCTTGGGAATTTGAAGTGATGGCCTTTGTAGATGAATAGACAAGTGGGTTGTGTTTGTAATATGTTATCTAAAGGGAAATTGCAGATAATAATAAGGGTAGGGGGACTGGCGATGTTCCTCCTATTCTTTTGTTCTTCCACGTCATGGGCCTACGATTTTGTGGACCGTAGCCGGGGAGTGAAGATCTATTACACCGTCGTTTCCGAAGAAAACCGAACGGTGGAGGTGGCGCGTGGCGATGAATGGGAACGTTATGAGGGCAACTACACCATACCGCGAGTGGTGCGGCATAATGGTAAACGCTACAGGGTGGTGGCAATAGGAAAGCGGGCGTTTGCCGGTTGTGACGAACTGCGTAATATCACCTTCTCTTCGAATATCACGCGTATCGACAGTGCTGCATTCAGTCATTGCGAGTCGCTCACACGTCTGAACCTGCCTCCACAACTGAAATATCTGGGCGACCATGCCTTCGCATTCTGTGCTTTTCCATATGTGAAGATTCCTGCATCGGTCAGTCATATAGGGAAAGGGTGTTTCAGCTATTGCCAGTATGTGGTGGACATTCTGATTGATGAGAAAAACACCACATATAGCGACGGTGGTGGTTGCAGCTGCATCATCGACAAGACGTCCGACCGTCTTGTGCAGGGTTGTAGCGGAACTATAATCCCTGATATGGTCCGGCGAATCGACGACGAAGCGTTTGCCGGATGTGTAAACCTTCAGAATCTGGAAATTCCGGAGTCGGTGATTGAAATAGGTGCTGACGCGTTTAGGAGCAGCGGCATATCCGGGTTTCATTTCCCAAGTGGAGTGACCGACGTGAGCGACCGCCTTTTCTACAATTGCCAGAGCCTTAAAGAACTGCATCTGCCGAGAACATTGCTTTCAATAGGCTCAAAGGTGTTCTACAACTGCAGCGCGCTGAAGAAGATCGTGGTGGAAAGCTATGACCCTCTGCCGATTCAGGATGATGCTTTCCCGGAAGAGGTGTTCTCTTCAGCCCAACTGCTGGTGCCGGTCACTGCAGACGACACCTACCGTGCTCTTGATGGTTGGAAACGTTTCAGGAATATCGTTCAACAATGAAACATATTCCTCCTATCAGTGCTTTTAAACGGTGTGAATAATTATTTCCCGGATACAAAATTATTTTTTAAAAGTGCATGAGCCTCCCTGACAAATACCACTAAAGATGACAATAGGACAATAATCAGCCAGTCATTAATCTTAAGCGGTTTGCAGTTGAAGAACTCGTTGATTATCGGTGTTTGAACAATCAGAATCTGGCCGATGAAAATGATTAATGCTATAGTGATGTAGCCGTCACAACCTTTGAGATTAAAGCCACTTCCTCCGGTTTTGAAAGCTCTGGCATTGAAAAGATACCAGAAATGAGTCATTACGAACACTGTGAAAAGAAGGGTCTGCTCATATTCGCCAATCTCGTGGTGGTCGTCGAGTCTGGCGTTCCATTTTGTGATGATGTCGGACAGCTGGTTTATGGAGTGATGCTGGAAAAACCATAGTAGACTGAATGAAAGGGCGAAGAAGAAAAGTCCCACTCCCAGTATGTTGGCAATCATGTCCTTGTCGAGTATGAATGCCTTGCGATCGCGTGGGCGGTTGTTCATCACTCGGTCGGTAGGAGGCAGTGCGGAGAGGGCGAATGCGGCAAATGTGTCCATGATGAGGTTCACCCACAGCATCTGAGTGACGGTGAGTGGTGAGCGCATGCCCATAAATGCACCGCAGATGACGAGCAGGCATGCCGCCACGTTGACCGTGAGCTGATAGAGCAGGAACCGCTGTATGTTCTGATAGAGCGAGCGGCCCCATTTCACAGCTCTCGCTATGCTGGCGAACGAATTGTCGATAATGGTGATGTCGCTGGCTTCCTTCGCCACGTTTGTGCCGGAACCCATTGAAAGGCCGACATGTGCGGCATTGAGTGCAGGAGCGTCGTTCGTGCCGTCACCCGTCACTGCAACTACGTGATTCCTTTTCTGAAGGGCTTCCACCAACCGCTTTTTGTCCATCGGACGGGCACGGGAGATGATTCTCAAATCTTCAACCCTCTCAATCAGCTCTTCATCAGATAACATTGCTAAATGAGGGCCATCAATGGTATTCTTCTCATCACAACTATTGTCCCAAATGCCTATCTGCTTGCCGATCTCAATCGCAGTGGCCATGGTGTCGCCGGTAATGATTTTTACCTCAATTCCAGCATTAAGACATTGCTCTATGGCGTCTTTTACATCTTCCCTGACCGGGTCTTCAATTCCAACCACACCTAAGAAATTCAAGTCTTTGGCAATGACTTTGCCTTCTTTTATCGGCATCTCGTCATCGTCAATAACAGCATAAGCGAAACCCATTGTCCGCATAGCCTGATGCTGGAAGTTTGAAAGAGTCTGCTCGTATGATTTCCGTGTATGGCTCTTAAATTCCTTCGACATGCTCATCACTATCTCCGGAGCTCCTTTCACATAAAGGATCTTTTTGCCTTCCAACACCCCGGAACTGACTATGGTGGCCATGTATTTCAGCTCGGTAGAGAATGGCACCTCTGCAAGTATGGCTGCTGATTCACGATAGGATATGTAGTTGATTCCGTTGCTATGGAGCCAGAGCAGCAAAGCGCCTTCAGTTGGATTGCCTATAGTCTTTGGCGTGTCTGCCGACAAGTCGAGAGCGGCGGTGGAGTTCACTGCCATGCATTCATACATCAAGTCGCTTTCCTCAAACAACGACGCTTTCACCTCCATTCGGTTCTGGGTCAGAGTTCCGGTCTTGTCGGTGCAAATCACGGTGCAGGCACCCATCGTTTCGCAGGCATGCATCTTACGCACAAGATTGTTGGTCTTGAGCATCTTACGCATAGAATTTGCTAATGAGATGGACACCGCCATCGGAAGCCCTTCCGGAACGGACACCACAACCAGCGTGACTGCAATCATGAGGGTGTCGAGAGAATAAGTGATTAATTCCTTTATATCCTGTTTCGGAAGTAAATGGTCGTGAAGGAAGATTGTGAAAAAAATAAAGAATATGAAGAACCCAACTATGGTAAAGAAACATTCCCACCGGTTGAATTTCTTAAAATACTTAATGATAAACCAGAGCAATAACCCGATTAATGGCACAAGAGGCACAAAGACCATGAAGTGCCATTTGAAATAAACCAACAACCTTCCTAAAATGATTATTCCTGCAAATATATAACTCAGGTTTGCAATCAGTGCACCCAAACGGTCCAGCTGTTCGTTGAGCGGGGTTTTCACCCTCTGTGTCACACGGTTACGTTGCTGCAGTTTTACTGCCTTCTTCTGTGTTTCGTTGAGTTCTTCATCCTGAATGTTGCCGGCATCGTCGATCTCAACTCCCATGAGCGACTGCATGATCCGGCCGTTTTCTGTATTGTCGCCCACCGCGAACACCTCTGCATATCCGTGGCCTTCCATTATATGCGTACCGCGGTATATCTTGTTGGAAGGGTAGGTGGTGTCGCCGGAATCGTCGTCTTTCTCGCTTTTGTTGTGTGCAGGCTCGCCGGTCAGCGATGATTCGTCAACCAATAGGCTTATAGCGCGGAGAATGGTGGCGTCGGCAGGAACTTCCTGTCCGCTTTCCAGCACAAGGATGTCGCCTACTACAACATCGCATTTCGGGATTTCTGTCGCTTTGCCGTTGCGGATGACAATCACCTTCTCCTTGTCGTTCTCTTGATTCAGTATGCTGAAATCCTTTTGGGCTTTCAATTCAAAACGGAAACTCAGTCCTGTGGCAAGAAAGATGGCTACGAAAATACCCACCGGCTCAGCGAATGCAGACAGCCCCCTTCCGTCTATTTCCCAATATTCATACGAGGCTACTCCAAGAGCGAACACTCCGATAATCAGCAATATAACAATGAGTGGATCAGCGAATTTTTCTAAAAACAAACGCCATGCCGACACTTTTTTAGGTGGTGTCAACACATTGGAGCCATGAAGCTCCCTGCTTTTCAGCACTTCTGCATCTGTAAGGCCTTTATAGCGTTTGTTCTTTGATGGTTGCATTCAAATGGAATTAATAAACCCAAATCGGTTGTCCGACCGAAAATGAGCTTGTCCATGGATATTATGTTCTTTTCAAGTCATAGCAGCCCTTTCTTTTGGCATCTTGCCTTCACCGGTTTCTCACCATAGTCGGCTACGCTTTCAGGTTGGCAATGGCAGTTTGCTCAACAGAACTGTTGTTCCGGCATAAAATCTAATGACCGAATTTGGTTAAATGCGGTAAAACAATGCAAAGTTACAAATTTTATTGTAAATCGCACTATCTAAAAAGGAATCGTATGAAATAAGATGGAAATGTAACACGATTGTATAAAATTCCTCCTACCATTCATCGATATTGGGTTCTTCACTTTCAACTGCATCTTCGATATCGTCGGGCAGTTCGTAGAAGAAATCATGGCCGGTGATGCGCTCCACCTGGTCGATGGAGTTGTAGTAGAGGTCGCTCTTGCGGTTGCCGTCGGTGTTTTTCACGATAAATCCGAATGCTTTGGGTTTTGGAGCCAGGCGAAGCACCACCTTGAAGAATGCTTCAGGCACCACCACCTTGTTTTCGCCGATGGCTTGATGTTCCTGGTTGTAGTAAACCGGTCCGCAAACGATGAACACATCGCCGTATTTCCGTGCCCATTTGCGGCAGTCGTTCTCAATGCTGTTCCAAAGTCCGTTGTTGAGGTTGGTGTTTTGCGGACATATGTTAGCAAAGCTGAAAGTCTCGAACATGGCCTCTGCGCTCCATTTGTTGTCGCCGGCGGGACACATGTGACCACGACTCCAGCCGCTGCTCTTGTAGTCGGACGACATGGCGCGTGGAGTTGGCACTTCCTCTTCTTCGTGGAAATCATTTCTGCGGTCCACAGGTCCGTCTGCGTGGTCGCCGGTCAAGTGCCACCCCACCCAGTTCGGGCAGCGGGAGTCTTTGTTGTAGGATGCCACGAAGGCTTTGCGCACAAGTATCTGCTCTGAAAGGTCCTCAAGAGTGCGGACCATCACCAGTGCGTTAGCGGCAGAAAAGCTTTCATCGCTTTTGGCATATAATTGCTCTTCTTGATTCTCGGACCTACGCATAGTTTGTTCATCGGAGATGTCTGAGGTGTGTGCGGCCGACGATGTGTGTTCTGTAGAGATGCCGCTTTCATTCGGCAGTCTTGTGTTGTCGTTCGACCTGCATCCGCTGCATCCTTGAAAAATCAGATTTGCGATTGCCGATAATATGAAAATTGAAATATGTCGCATTATATTAATTTGTCTATATGTCCATTCTCAAGAATTTGTTTATTGAGTCCACTTTAAAAAGTTCAGATGAAAGCTTTTGCCCCTACAGGGCGAAACGTAGTTCCCTGATTATCACCCAGGGCGCTGCCCTGGGCTATGAGCTAACAGTCCTTACAAGACTTTTTCAAGCGGACTCTTTATTTGAACGTGGCAATTTCTCTAACGTCAACAGAATCACAAACTACTTGTCTACTCATAAACTAAATAACAAACAACCCGTCTATTAAACATAAGGTTCTTGTTTTTGTTATAAAGGCAAAAGTACAAATTATTTTCCTAATCTGCAAATAATCAACAAGCCAACCCCAATCAATTCAAACCTTCTGCTGAGTCATGCTTGGAAACCGATTCCGGCCCGTTTGGCCTGTGCCATCTGATGCTTGCGTGGAATTTGGTAGAGGCGTCCGTCCTTGCGGAAGAGTGCCCCGGTCTGCTCTTGCTACTCCCAAAATACTGCGGGACAGAGCAAACCGTCAAAAGTTGGAGGCGGTGCTGTGGAGGAGTTTGTGTGTTCTTATGCTAATTTGCTTTTACTTTCTCTACAAACTCGGAGGGAGTCATAACCATAATGCCGAAATTGTTGAATCCCTTTTTATCTCTTGTTATAATAAGATCAGGTCTACACTCAAGGGAAGATAAAAATTGAACAGCATCCTCGAAATCATACGGCTTTAAACTGACAGCCCCTTGTAATATTGTATTGTTAATTGGAGTGATATCTAAAAATTTGCATAAGGCATCAACTTTAGATAGTACATCATCATTGTTGAATGCTTTTTTCAGAATGTATGCGCAATTAACTACAGTCAAAGCGGAAATGGAGATGTTGATTAATTTGTCTTTAGCCATAGTGAATATCAGGGCGGCGTCTTCAAAGAACCCTTCACGCTCTCCCATAAAATCCACAACTACATTTGTATCTAAAAACACGTTCATTTTGCCATTTCCTCCCACATTTCAGCCATTTCTTTTTCAACATCAAATTCAGTTGGGAATTCTCCGCATGTCATGTTCAGCACATCAGGTGAAGGTTTGTAGTTTTGAGGCACTTTTGGAAAGACCGGAGCTTTTGGAGACTTCTTTGAATCAGCCATATCAGCCGCTTTCATCAAGTTGTGTGCAAGCCAGCGTTGGTCCTTGGAACTCAACGACAAGCCTTGCAAATAATTCCACAAATTGTTCATTGAAATTGCATTCATGTCTGAGTTAATTTATGTTTTATTAGCAAATATAACAACTTTTATGTAAACATCAAAATTTGTCATAGAAATTAATTGTACTGCATGTGTATAAACACAATGGTGTCCTCTTAAACGCCCAAATGACCGATTTGGGATAATTCTTGAGGTTGAGATGAGAGCGGAACATTACAATTTCCCAAGAATTTTCTTCAATTCAAGAATTCGTCTTACGCTTTGGTCTATTCTTTTCTCTGTCAGTTCGCCTGATTCCACAGCTTGGATCACCGCATCGAATGCTTCCATGAAGTTCTTTGGTCCGAGCACAATATCCGCTCCAGCCTTGATGCATCCGATGGTAGCTTCCGTATTGGAATACTGTTGAGTGATGGCACCCATCTCCATGGCGTCGGTTATGATGATTCCTTTGTATCCCAGTTCGTTACGCAGTTTGTCCTGGAGAATGAGTGGCGACATGGTGCTCGGCACTTCGGTTCCTGTGACGTTAGGCAGTGCGATGTGGGCGGTCATTATTAACTTGCATCCGGATTTGATGCCCGCTTTGAATGGTATCATCTCGCAGTTGGCTATTTCGTCCCATGTCTTTAGCGATTGTGCATATCCATAGTGTGTGTCGGCTTTGGTGTCGCCGTGTCCCGGGAAGTGCTTGATGCATCCCACGATCCCGCTTCTTTTCAGTCCTGTCAGGTAGCTGCATACCATCTCGGCTGCCAGTTGGGGGTTGTCGGAGAATGCTCTTGCTCCGATTACAATGTTTTCAGGGTTGGTGTTTACATCGGCTACTGGAGCGAAGTCGATGTCGAATCCGTAGTATTTCAGATAACTGCCTATGGTATGTCCGCATTCGTATGCATTTTGAGGGTCACCTGTGCTTCCGATAGCACCCATGGATTCATATTTCGTCACGTTGAAATTGGGGTTGTTGGCTATTCTTGCCACCCGTCCTCCCTCTTCATCGATGCACAGGAGCGGATTGCCGTTGAGATGACGTATCTGTGGTATGAATTGATATAACTGTGATTCGTCCTTTATGTTGTGAGCATACAGTATGATTCCTCCCACCGGGTAGTCTTCGTTCACTTTTTTCATGTTGTCGTTCACCTCCTGAAGTGATATTTCAACTAGGTCGGAATTGGTTTCCCATTTAATTGACGGGTCGAGCGCTTCAGGGCGTATGTAGAACATCTGTCCCACCTTCTCTCTCAATGTCATGTTTGAGAGAATGGTTTCAACGTCTTTTGTCTTGTCTTTGTTTGTGGCGTCGTCATCGTCGCTGCAAGAAGTCACAAATGTTGTTATGCCGCAGAACAGAAGGATGGCGGCATACATCCAGTAATTCTTTTTTATCATTTTTTATTGTTTATAATTAGATCGAATTCCACACAATTTTTATACAAGTTGCAAAGTTATACATTTATTTTCACATAACAAAAATGTAGTCAATTGGTATAGAGGTCGTCTAAGACCACTTCAGACTGTACTACACCAGAGTGTATGCCTTTGCTTACTCCGTATGTGGTTATGAATGTAGTTAATAGTGTTTTCTTGCTCTTTGTGCTATTTCTGAAAATACTCATCCGGTTCCTCAACTTCATCTCATATTCTTTTGTAATTACAAATGGTTCTGTTGTGAATTTTATTTCACATAAATTTACACATCTGTCTGCCCTTTCAATTATCAGGTCAATCTGGCATTTTCCCTCGTCTCCGTTGTTTTTACTTCTCCAAGTATATTCAGTAGTGAGTATCCCGGATATCCCTAGGCTTTGTTTAATTTGTCTTACATGCATTAAGCAGATAAGTTCAAATGTGAGTCCCTGCCAAGCAATGACCTCTGGGCGGAACATCTTATGTCTCCAGAATTCTGATGTGTGAGTTGGTTCAGATTCGATAAATTTTAAATAGAATAAAGTAAAAAAATCCGTTAATCTTATTAAGCTGTCTTTCTTCTTGTTTCCATATTGAGGCGTGAATGTAATGAAATCACATCTTTCCAAGTTAATCAGACGCTTTGTCAGCCCACCTCCGTCGCTTCCGGTTTTAATAGCAAGCTCTTTCCTTGTCATGCCTTCCCGCTTACTGGCCAGTATGCGTACTATTTCTATATAATGACTGGAACGATTGAAAAGCACATTGTATAAATCGTTGAATTCGTTTCTCAGCTTTGCTTTATGTACAAAAAACAAATCGTCTATATTCTTTCCAAGGTCGCTGTTGAAGTCAAGTAAACTATAGTAATAAGGCACACCTCCCAAGTACATGTAGCTTTGCGCTATAGTATATCGGTCCCACGTACATCCGTGGCTTTTCAGATATGATTCACATTCAACCAAATTGAAAGGGCGCAGGTTTATAGTTGAGGTGATTCGGTTGTGAAGCCCTCCTTGATTTTCTACAATATTATTGACCATCCAAGAAGTTGCCGAACCTGATGCTATCAAGTAAATGTCATCTCTCAGTGTGGCCCACGTGTTCCAAAAGTCTTCCAATGCGGCCACAAATTCTGAACCTGTTGTATCTATCCATGGCATTTCATCAAAAAACAGTATTTTTTTACCTTTGCCTTTTTTTTGCTCAAGCATTTTTTCCAAGGCATCGAAAGCTTCATACCATGATTCGAAAGCCAATGGGTATGATATGTTTCCGTATTTTGTAATTGCCTTGGCAAATAGTTCCAACTGCCGTTTTTTAGGTGACTTGTGTGAACCTGTAAACAGAAATGAGAATCTGTCCCTGAATGTGTTGGTAATTAAGAATGTCTTCCCAATGCGTCTGCGTCCATAAATAATTACAAACTCCGAACGCTCGGATTCACAACATTTTATCAATTCTTTTTTTTCAAGTTCTCTGCCTATTAGTTTTTCCATATGCAAATAGTGTAATATTTGCAAATATATGGATTTTTTATTTTTTAAACAAATATTTTGTCTCTAAAAAAAACTGCGGAATCTTGTTAAAAAAAGCAGATTCCGCAGAAAGTTCGAGTCAGAGAATCTGCGGAATCTTGTTAAAAAAAGCAGATTTCGCAGTTTTGGCGGTTGGGATTTTAGTTTTCTGAGTGTATTAATTAACTTTAAAAATTGTTACTACATACTGACTAACAAGTATTTATTTCTATTTTTTGCTTTATTCCTCATTTTCGCCGGTGTATTTTTCCTCGTAGATGTAAAGTGCCACTAGACCGATGGCTGCTACCACGTCCACGATGTTCCATGTCAGCCGGTCGAGGGTTATCTTGATGAGCGGTTGGAAGAGCAATGCCAGTGCGCCGGCAACGATCCCGACACTCGGCTTTTCCTCTGAGAAGTATTTCACAGCAATCAAGATGAACACAATCATCGCCACAAACCTGATGAGAGTGTAGAATCCATACGGCATATGCAGCAGACATATCAGCAGCATTGCCGCCAATGCAAGATAGATGTATTTCATAACGATGGTAAATGTTGGATGCCGTTGTTATTCATATTCAGTGAAATCGATGTCGGAGTAGTCCTCGATTTCATCGAGGCCATATTCCTCTACAAGTTCTTCGTATTCATCTTCATGTTCTGGTGTTACCCGGTCCCCGCTGGCATAAGCCTGGTCATATCCTTCCCTGTATCCTTCTCTATAAGATGTGCTGCTGCCCAGGTAATTATAATGTTTTGAATTTCCGCTGATGGCGTCGTCGGCACCATGTGTGAGTCCGTCGTACAATCCCTGTTCCCGGCTTTCAGAATCAAATCCGGTTTCGGCATTTGTGCGTGAGTTGCTGGTGCTTACCTGCCTCCCTGATTGGTTCTGACTCAGAGTTGATGATTCCAGCGTGTCAGCCAGCGAGGTGTCAGGCTTCGCCTTGACAGCAGAATCTGTCGATACACTTTCCTCAAGCCACTTCAATTCCTCGTCAGCGTAATTATTTTTCTCCCTCTTATTGCATGACAAGCAGATGGTGCATAGCAGGAATATTGCAATGTTCAGAAATGTTTTCATGTATGATATAAATGGAATGTGGGTAGAATGAAATTTATAGTCATTGCAGTCATATTGCAAATTAAAGGTAAACCTGCGAACTCTATGTTCGTAGTAGCAATTATTTTGATAAATGTTTGCTTTTTTCCTTAATTTCTCTCTTTTGTCTATGGCTTCCTGGTAGTTGCTGATTACGGCTATTAAATTTAATCTTCTGCCATTGTTCTCATAGGCTGAATGATGCTACATTCCGAGCATTTTGGTAGTAGGTAGGCATGTTGCACCATTGTAGAAGCGGTTGAGCACGTCAATGAAGAGTTTTTCGCTTGTTGCGATGTGAAATAGGGTCATGCATGATTTTACCTTCAAAGCGTCTATATTGCCCAACACATCTCTGGCAGTCTTTTCCTCTGGAAGATTAAGCAGTGTTTTGGTTATCTCTCTCAGTCGTGTGCCTAGCAGAGGGTGACTTGCATATTCTTTTGCTTCATCTATGTTGTTGATGCCATAGTAGTCCGACATATAGCTGCGTCCCAAACCTTTCATCTGAGGAAACACATACCATATCCAGTGCCCCGTTTTGCAACCTTGGCTAATCTCTTTCAAAGCTCTTTCGTATTCGCCTGCATCTTGAGCTTTTATGAATCGTTCCAGGTTCATTGTTGAATATAATTAGATGTTATTTATTGCGTGAGAGTAAAATACTGAATACATTTATCAATAAAAAATGATACTCAAAATTACACTTTTTAAACAATATAGCCAAAAGTTTCTTTGATAATCATAAAAAATGGTTTGTCTTGATGCAAAATAGGTGTAAAATATATTTAAATATTTGTTAGTTGAAACGAAATATAAATCTTTCTTGTAGTTCTTTGACAATCAACATGTAATCATGTCACATATGAGTTTTCTAATAATTCATAATAAAATGTGATAAAGGAAGAAAAAAGAATGATTGAAGTTTCACAATTAAACAAAATGAAAAATATATTAGGCTACATTTTTCTTTTCTTCAAAAAAGTTTGGTTAATCCAAAATAAAGCAGTATTTTTGCATCACCAGAACCCGCCAAGCCTCTCCACGATGCTCAAATGTGCGGGTCGTTTTTTTATACAATGAGCTCCAGGATCCCATTCCAGAAACCGTATACCAGTGCGCATGATCTTGTCTGTCTTTTACAGTCAAGAGGTTTGACAGTTACAGATACAGCTAAGGCTGAGAACTATCTGGAATACATAGGCTATTACCGTTTGTCAGCCTATATGTATCCATTATTACAAATGCCAAAAGAGCAACATCGTTATAAGCCTAATTCTACATTCAACCAAGTGATGATGCTCTATCGTTTCGATAAGAAATTGCGCTTACTCATCTTCAACGAGATAGAGAAAATTGAAATTGCTGTACGCAGTACTATCGTCAACATTGGTTGCGACATGATGGGTAATCCCTTTTGGATGACCGAAGGCGATAATTTCATAGATGCTGGAAAGTTTCGTCGTACAATGGACTTGATTGACGCCGAGATTCATCATTCACGCGAAGATTTCATCGTTCATTTTAAGCAAACCTATTCTGACACATACCCTCCAGCCTGGATTTTGGCAGAAGTCCTCCCTTTCGGAGTCATCACTAATATTTTTAGAAACATCAAGATAGCCAGGATCAAGAAGAGTATTGCTCGAAGATTTGGCTTGCAAGTGGCACCTTTCGAGTCATGGCTTACCATAGTGACTTTGACTCGCAATTCCTGCTGCCATCATGCACGTGTATGGAATAAGCAGAACACCATTCGCCCTATGCTTCCTAATCGTTTGGCTGGCAACTGGATAACTCTGCCTACTGATGCTCTTCGTATATATTTTGATCTTTGTATCATCAAATATTTCTTGAATATCATTTCTCCCAACAACGATATGAAGGATAAGATTGATGATTTGTTGTCTGCTTATCCGTCCATTGACACTAATGCGATGGGGTTCCACGTGGCTGGGAAACCGAACCGTTATGGAATTAAAAACTTTCGTTATTCCATAGAATAGATGTGACAGCCCAGATGATAAAAGCGTGAATGAGCATCACGACTGCCGAAACCACATAAAACCAGAAACCCTTGTCTATGCCCATGATGTCGAACATAGGAGTGAAATAGCTTATGTAGAAAGACAGGAAGAAGCCTGCTGTAAGTATAAATCCGGCGAGAATGGTAAGCGCCTTATTCTCTTCAACCACTTTGTTCATGAGATAGTAAAGACCGTAAACGATTGCCAGCCCAATGGCAACGATGATGGCTCCAATAAACAACGTCATTCTTCCCGACATATTAGGATCTGAGAAAGTGGCGTGGAGCGACCCGAGTCCGGGTATGATGGAATTAGTCAACATATCGTCAGCCATTTCGCTGGATGAGAAGTCCAACGGCGTTCTCAGTGACCCAATCACGTTGCATATCGTTCCTATCACAAATCCTGACAGAATATACAGCGCATATGCCATGATGCAGCCCAGTACAACCGTTCCAATGAACCTTACAATATAATTCCCTATATTTTTTGTTTTTGATTGCATGGAAAAATGTGATTTGAGGTTAGTAGTCGTAGTCGCTTAGTTCAATGTCTGAATAGTCGTCGATATCATCAAGCCCATATTCCTGTACGAGTTTGTCGTATTCCTTTTCCGCTTCAATTGTCACGTTTACGCCTTCTGCGTATGCTTCGTCATAACCTTCTCTATATCCTCTTTTATATTCGGAACTACTTCCAAGATATCTATATCTGCTCGGCTTGCTGTCTATTGCATCCTCAGCTCCGTGTGTCATTCCATCGTACATGCCCTGTTCCCAACTTTCGGAATCGAATCCTGTTTCAGAATCAGTATATGAGCTATTTGTGTCTACTTGTCTTTCAGCCTTATTCTGGTTGGAAGGAGTAGGTTCAATATCAACCTGCGATGTGTCTGAATCAGTTGTGATAGCAGGTGATTCATAAATACTATCCTCAACCGACTCAAAAGTGTCGTCAGCCAGTTTGTTGTCCCTCTTACCGCATTACAAACACATTGTGCATAGCAAGACTAATGAAATGTTTAAAAGTTTACTCATATAATCTATAACTTAATGGTTGGTATCGTGTAAGGAATATTATTAGCTCTCGTGTTCAGTTTGATATTCCTAAAAACAGTTCACTAAAACGGCTGAAATTATATAAATGCGTGCTTAAAACTTGAATTTAGTAGCAAGTAGTTCTTTGAAATTTTGAATATTTTATTGTCTTTTGTGACTTGATACACTAAAGCAAACTCAACTTACATCCCCCATACCATGATGTCCTTTCCTGCAAACGATCGGCGCTCATGCCAGATGCGCTCTTCCCATGACTTTTCGCCTGAGCGGTCGAAGATGATGAGGTGACCTTCATCGACTGAGCCGCACAAGTCCATATAGGCGAAAGTTTGCTCCAGCCCTTCCTCTATGACGTTATCCAATGCGCCGCGTCGGATTTTCAGCTCCAGCACAATGCGCTGAACCGGTCCGCCGTAGCCGTCAGTCAGGGGCTTGCGGATAAGCAGGTCGGTACGGCGTCGTCCAAGCCCGTACTCCCGGTCGATATACCCGCCTCCGTTGACGATGCGTTGCAGGAACGCCTGCAGCAACAGCTGAGGACCGGCCTCAGCATAGTCGAATGAGCCAATCCAACTGTCGGCATTCTGACGGAAGAACTGCTGGAAGTCCAGAAGCAGCTTCTCCATGTTGATACTGTTGTCCTGGTTCATATACCACAAAGGGTTCTGGGTGAGTCCGTCCTGAGTGCTCCATGTCAGTTCACGCGGGATTATCTCACGGTAGATATTGTTAGCAATCCGGCGTGGTTTTCCTCGCTCACGCTTGATCAAACCCATGTCTTCCACATATTGGATGTCGTCGGAAGGAATATTGCCATCCTCTGCGTCGTCGCTGTTGGCAAGCATCGGCTGTATCACCCTTCTCACACGGTCCTCCTTCAGGATGTTTATCAGGATGTCGATATGTGTGTCGCGCCGGTAAATGATGTTCTCAATTGCACGCTCAACCATATCGGGAATGATACGCACTGAGCGGTCGCGGTTCTCGCGCATATTGTATGTAACCTCAAGTCCGATGGCGTTAACCAGCCAAGGCTGTCCCTCGGTGGCATGCCAGATAATCGGGAAACAGCCCTCATCGAATTCCTGACCGGTTTCATCTGTGTGCTGCATGAATAGCTCGTGAATCTCCTCCTTGGAGAAGTTGCCCAGCCGGAGGGACGCGGCCTTGATGTTGAATGCAGAGCCGCCCGTCACGATGTCCTGGTTCGACAGCACGATACGGTAGTCGCGCACATCACGCACACCGCAGAGGATAATTGACATGGGGAAAGCGGCTGGACGGTTAGGATAGCCGGAACGGAGCTGGCGGAGCACACTCACCAGACTGTCGCCCACCAGCGAGTCTATCTCGTCGATAAAGAGTACCAGAGGTTTGCCAATAGCCTTCGACAGTCTTGAGAGATAAATAGTCAACATCGAGGCCGGTTCAAGGTCCTTTACTTCATCACGGATATGCTGATAGGATGTATCGCATACCATATCCAACTCATTTGCAATAATATCAATGGTTGCCTTTATCACACCTCTTACATCGTTCCGCAAAGCCTGCCCTCCCTCCACGTTGGCATAGACAGCCAGATATTTTCCCTCCTTGTTCAGGTAGTCACGCAAGGCAAGCAGACATGATGTCTTGCCTGTCTGCCTTGGAGCATGCAGGACAAAATACCGCTCCTGACGGATAAGCATCAGTATGTCTTCCAAGTCAAAACGGCTAAGAGGGTCAATGGAATAATGCAGTTTTGGCTTCTGTGGACCTGCCGTGTTAAAGGTTCTTTCTTCCATGGGCATATGAGTTTTATGCAAATATACACAAAAAAATGATTTATGCCTAATACTCCACAAAGATTTTCTGAATCTGTGGTTTTTGAACATTTTTTCCTGAAGTTTCTGCTTTCCGCAGATGTGTTTATATGTAGTTTGGGAGTATTTTCCTGTCTTTTGAATGAGGCTTGAGACAGGTCACCGATTAGACGGGTCCGTCATTTCCATAATTGCTTCATCAACATCCATTCCTATCGTGGAAAAATCATCGTAATAATCGTCGATAATTGCCGGATCCGTACAGTTTTCAAGATTATTTATGGCTTTTTTGAAGTAATCGAGCATTTCGATGCGGTGTTTTTCTCTCTTAGCCCAATTTTCTCGTTCTCTTTTTTCTTTTCTTTTTTGCTTGTTTTGCTCCTTTATATTTTCGGAAATGGCAAGACATGTCTTGCAGTCTTTGAAGCACAAATGAAAAAAACCTTCTAACGCACTGACTTCGACCACCTCTTTACTGTTGCTTAAGGTAGGACATTCTCTATAAAGATGCTGTTTGCTTCCATCTGGTGTTATGTATCTGCTGTAATGCCAATTGAAAAACCAACATATGAAAACGACAATAAATGAAAAGTAGAGTGTAAAAACAATTAGTTGTTCACTTTCAATATCTTCATCAGAAAATCCTGTGAATAGGACGATTAATGACAATATAAATAGCAATGATGTAGCAATGCCACAGGCTATAAGTATAAAGACAGAGTATTGCAACCCTAATGACATGAGAATGCCACTCAATACAGATAAGATTATAGTAATAGAAATCACCTTTTTTCTCTTTTCATAGAGTGCCGTATACTGATTGCTGGAATTATCTTTTGTATAGTTGCTCATGACTTTAAATTTTAATGATGATTTACGATGCTTCACTCGGAATCATGTCAATGCTATGGCTGATATGATAACTCGGTTAATGATGTGATATATAGAACGTCCATTCATATGCGTATCCCCCTTCCACAGTGTCCTTGCCTATATATGATTTGACTCCGGGCGAGGATGCTATGACCGTATATCTTCCTCCGTCGATGCTGATGGTTTTCGTTTCATGAGGTTTGAGAACATAGGAGTTTCTGCCGATTTTGATGGTGGCTTTCACGTTGGTGTCGTTATTCATAGTTATTTCAGCATAAGGGCTGTTTATGTTGCCCACAACTTGCAGCGCGCCGTCTTCGTCCACCTCCATCTTCTCTATGAGTTTCACGTATTTATGGTGGACATATCCCGATATTCCGTTTTCGCTGTCGTAAGCATGGTAAAATCCGTTTTCAAGTTGCGTCTTGTCAATCAGGAGCCATGTCCCTTTAGGCAGATTCCGTATGATCTTGTAGGATGTGGACGGGCCTTCGCGGAAATTCACGCTCTGTGTGGTTTGCACGGTATAGTATTCCCCCTCGTCTTCCACCGCCGCTGACTGTTGGTTGAAACTCTCCACGTCGGCACCCGCCTTCTTGGCTTTCTCCATCCAATAGGCCGCTTTGTTCATGTCCTTGTCAACGCCCACACCTCCTTCATAGCATTTAGCCAGTAGCAGCATTGCGTCGGGATATCCCTGCTCGGCTGATGCTTTTATCAAATCAAAACCGTTTTTGAAGTTTTCTTGGTCGGCATCTTCCACAGAAAAGCAGATTAATCCCAACAGATATTGTGCTTCTGCATTTCCGCCTTCGACAGCCGAAAGCAGAAACAAAGTTCCCAATTCTATGTCTTGTTCATAGCCGTTTTCACCGTTAATGTAGTTCTTGGCTTTCTCAAGTTGTTGCTCAGGAGTCAGGTCGTCGTCCTGTGCCCATGTTGTCGTTGGCATGCAGAGGAATGCCAATCCCAGTAAAATAGCAGATAGTGTTCTCATAAGCATCCTCCCATTCAAATGACTGTAGCAGCCATGATTTAATAGTGATTATTAGATTGTTGGTTGTTGTATTTCCCCTTGAACCCTTAGTGCTTTAATAGCTGTGTACAGTTGTATTTCCGAAATTATCGGTGTGGGCGTTGTAGTAATTCCCGTTGCTGTCAAATCCCGTTGTATTTCCGAAATTGTCGGTGT
>FLNV01000212.1_pt1 | contig 32761 bp, 21 predicted proteins | sample 1140351 | NCBI WGS metagenome assembly FLNV01 (sample SAMEA3878207, study PRJEB12797) | bioreactor metagenome | biome: Moose rumen | place: Sweden | collected 2011-10
CAACACAACCTCTGCCTTGCCGTCCTGGTCCCAGTCGTAGGCGATGATATTGATTTCCGTGCTGTTCAGGCTCACCATATTCGGGCCGCAGTCGATTCGCCATAGCAAGGTGGCGGCACCTGTCTGCCAGTTGATATCGTAGGCGTCGATCACCGCGAACTGGGTGGAGCTGGCCTCATACAGGTATTTACTGTTGCCATTCTCGTCGGTTGTCCCGGCGTCAATGGTATTCAGTCGCTTGATGATCATCTCCAGCTGTCCGTCGCCGTCCAAGTCGGCAAACTCGGCGTCGTTGGGAGAATAATTGGCCGTCTTGTCGGTGCCGTTACGGTCATACACCTTGGCCAGGGGAACATCAAGATATCCGGTGGCACAACGGACTGTCAGCTTGTAGACATACTGTGCCCAGGGAGTGACAGCGGTACATTTCGCCTGCTCCACCCCGTTGACAACGGCAGCCACCTGATAGCTGCTGGTCAGGCCACCGCTGGCGGTATAGTTCGTGTTATTCAAATTGGATGCCACCTTCGTGCCGTCCTTATACACGTTATAGGTCACGTCGAAATACTCGTCGGCAAGCCGCCGCCAAGTCAGCAGATTCGTCGTACTGCTTCCGCCTGTCGAGCCCGTGGGCACTGCCACCAGTCCGCGGTCCAGGTAATCAGTCATTCGCTGGGCGTTGGCACTCAGGCTGAAAGCCGCCAAAATCGACAAGGCCAAAAATAGTTTTTTCATTTCTGTTAAGTATTTGTAGTTTTTTTAGTTAAGATCTCGTTTGATTCAGCGCAGTGCTGAAGATTGGGTTATTTTCTTATGCTGTTGGGTTATTTTCTTACGCTATTGGGTTATTTTCTTACGCTGTTCGGGAATCATAGCGGCTCACAACTAAGCTGCAGCCGCTATAATCCCCGAAATTTAAGTGTCATTTAGTTTGGTCATAAACTTTGAGTATGTTAGTTTTTTAGGTTAAAAGATAATAATTTGGAATGCTTATCCCAAAAACCTTGCAAATTTAACACATTTTTACCACATAAAGAAACAATTCGGTAAAAAAACAGACAAATTCTGTGAAAATTGGTTATATTTGCAGATGTTTTCCTCGCCATGCTATGGCGAGGCACACAACAGGCAATAGAAGCCTCAAGAGGAAAAGAAGAAGAAAGCAGCAGCAGAAGAAAGCAGCAGCAGAAGAAGAAAGAAGCAGAAGAAGAAGAAGAAAGAAGCAGAAGAAGAAAAAAACTGAAGAAGCTAAAAGTCCTCAAATGCAGCCAATTCCCTCCGTTGCAGGAAGTCCTCAAATGCAGCCAATTCCCTCCGTTGCAGGAAGCCCTCAAATGCAGCCAATCCCCTCCGTTGCCTGTTGTGTGGTTCGCGACAGTGTCGCGAACAAAAAGCACCTCAAAACCCCAAAATTCCTCCTCAATTAAAAATCAAGACCAGCCATGCCCACCCCCAAATCGCCAACCAAGCACCGCTACACCCGCCGAGCCAGCTTTAACGACTACCACTCGCGCCAAATATACATGATAACCATTGCAACCGAGGGAAGAAAGCCGCTCTTCGGCCAGGTCATGGGAGATCCGAACCAATCAGAGGAAGAAGAAAATGCTCCCAAAGTGCTTTTATCGCCATTGGGTGAGCATGTAAGGCAATGCATTGCCGACATCAGTCTGCATAGCCCTGAAGTCAGGGTTATTGCGCAGCAAGTAATGCCGGATCATATTCATTTCATTATTTTTGTGACAACAAATATGGCAGCCCATATCGGTAAGGTTGTCAGAGGTCTGAAAATTGGATGCAACAAGGGTTATAGGGAGTTGTGCGCAGACGAACCAAGCGACAAAAAGCTTTCTGAAAACCAGAAGACTGGTTTGCTCTTTGAGAGGAATTACAACGACAAGGTTTTGATCGGAGACGGACAATTGGAAAGAATGATCTTGTACATAAAAGACAATCCCAGAAGACTGCTTGTGAAAATCAGTCATCCTGAGTATTTCAGTCTAAAAGAAACAAACTGGAAAGGCATGAGACTGCAAGCAGTGGGCAATGTGGAATTACTACATAAAGAACGGCGGATTCAGGTGAGATGTTCCAGGAAAAGCAGTGAACAGGAAATAAAGCAACAATGCGACTCGCTGATGCAGGACGTAAAAGAAGGGGCAGTACTCATTTCCCCGTTCATCAGTCCTGGGGAAAAAGCAATTGAGAAAAAGGCGATGGAATCAGGGGCTGGGATCATCAGAATTGAGCCAAACGGATTTCCTGAATTATATAAACCCTATGGGCGCCTTTTCACGGCTTGCGCCCAAGGCCGCCTGTTGCAGATTTCCTGCTACCCATACAGCACTGAAAAAATCACCCTTGACCGCACCCGCTGCAACGAGATGAACGAACTGGCCAGGATGCTTTCAAGCTGACAGGACTCCTCGCCATGCTATGGCGAGGCACACAACAGGCAATGGAAACCTCAAGAGGAAAAGAAGAAGAAAGCAGAAGAAGAAAAGAAGAAAGCAGAAGAGGAAAAGAAGAAGACCCTCTATAGCAACCGATCCCCTCCTTGCTGGAAGCACTTAATTGCAACCAATCCCCTCCATTGCCTGTTGCGTGGTTCGCGACAGTGTCGCGAACAAAAAGAGAGGAAAAAGTAAAAATCCCTATTTTACCAAATACCTCACCACCGTGGAGTTCCGTTTCGTCAGATAACGCCGGGCGGCATCCCTCAGGTTTTCAGCCGAAATGGCACAATACCGCTCCACTTCGGAGTTGATGAGACAGGCATCCCCGTAAGCCTCGTAGTGCGCCAGATTCTGGGCCCGCTGCAGGTAGTTGATGCTCTGAAGATGATGGTTCGCCTCAAACTTGTTTTTCAGCTTGTCCAGCTCATCGGCAGCACATAAGTCCGTACGCAGGGGCTGCAGCTCATCCCAGACGGCCTGCTCGCACGCATCCACATCGGCACCGTCAGGCAGCACCCCTTCTATCAGCAGCAAGCTGGAATCCAACCGTCCCAGCACCGACGCGTCTATCGAGAGAAACAGACGGCGTTCCTCCACGAGATGCCGGTAAAAACGGCTCGACTTCCCGTTTGCCATCACGTCGCTCAGCATGTCGCATACCCGGAAGGAGGCATCCGTCACCTTCGGTATGTTGAAAGCAATCACTACAACGCTGTTGGCCACTGGACGGCGTACGGTACGCCGGCGCTGACGCACCTGCACTCCCTCCTGGACTATGACGGCTGGCGAAGGATATGCATTGACATCCGACAGCCGCAGCAGGCCGCTGCGCTCATCGGCCTGGATGTCGCCATACCACTTCTCTGCCAGCTCCAGCGTCCGCTCCCACGTGATGTTCCCGTCGACGGCGAGGATGGCGTTGTCGGGGCGGTAGAAGCGGTTGAAAAACGACTTCACCTGCTCCATCGTCGCGTCAGCGATATGGCTGAGTTCCAGCCCGATGGTGGGCCATCGATAAGGATGGACCTTATAGACGGCATCGAACATGATATGACCCAAGTCGCCGTATGGCTGGTTGATATAATTCTGCTTGAACTCCTCCATCACCACCTTACGCTGCACTTCCAACGACTCCTGCGTGAAAGCCAGTGAGAGCATGCGGTCGCTCTCCAGCCAGAAGGCCGTCTCTATGTTCTGAGAGGGGATACTGATGTAGTAGTTGGTAAAATCAGAGTCTGTATAGGCATTGTTCTCTCCGCACGCCTGCTGAAGCTCCTTGTCGTAGTCTGCCACATGGATTGAACCTCCGAACATCAGATGCTCGAACAGATGGGCAAAACCCGTATGAAGCGGCGACTCGTTGCGGGAACCCACCCTATACAAAGTGTTGACTGCAACCATCTGGGTGTTACGGTCTTCATGATGGACCAGCCGCAGTCCGTTACTCAGGGTCGTCCGATTGATCTTCATTTGCGTCTAGTCCGTTTGTGGCCATGTCATGCTGTACTTTTTTCCATTGCTGCTTGGCCAGTTCCTGCATATCCACTACCTCGTCTTTCTCGTCAACAATCTCGAAGCCGAGCATCGTCTCGATGACGTCCTCCATCGTCACGATGCCACGCATCGAACCGTATTCGTCGATGATCACACTGATATGCTCCTTGCGCTCTAGCAACTTCTCCCAGATATTCGACACCGACTCGTCCTCGGAGAATGTCAACACCGGCCGGCGCATCTCCTTCAACGGGATGTCGAACTTGTCCTCGGCCATTCGCTCCAGAATCTCCTGCTTCAGAACGTAGCCGGTCACGTAGTCGTCGTTCTCCTCGCTGTAAAGCGGGATTCGCGAGAACTGACCGAAGTCCTCCGACTCGTAGAACTCCTTGATGGTCATGTTCTCCTCAGCCATCGACACCACACTCGAAGGGGTCATGATCTCATGGGCTGTCACGTCGTCAAGACGAAGCAGATTCTGAATCATCTTGTTCTCCTCTTTCTCCAACACTCCTTCCTCCGCACCGGTCGTCACCATGGCTGCAACTTCCTCACGGCTCACTACCGTCTGGCTGCCGTTATCGGAGAATCGGTGGGTGAACTTACGAAGGGGCCAAACCACCGGATAGGTGATGAAGATCATCCCCTTGATCACGCTTGAGGCGGGGATGCAGAGCTTACGCCAATACGACGAGCCCAGCGTCTTAGGAATGATCTCGCTGAACATCAGAATCAAAAACGTGAACACACCGGAAATCACACCCACACCGGTGGAGTTGAACAGGTTGGCAGCCTGTGCGCCAACCAAAGAGGCTCCCACGGTGTTGGCAATCGTGTTCACAACCAAAATCGACGAGATGGACTTGTCGATGTCGGTCTTCAGTGCCTTCAACCGGGCAGCACCTTTAACGCCCTGCTGTTCCAGTGTGTTGATGTAATTCATCGGTGTTGAAAGCAAAGTGGCTTCCAACAGTGAGCAAATCGACGAGATGACGATTGCCAGTACTATATATAATATTAATAATGTAGTGTTTCCCCCGTTATAGCCTACGCTAAACAACAATTCCGCGGGGTATGGGTCTGAATTCATTGAGTTTGTTTTTTTGGGGAATAGAATAGGGAGTAAAAGTGGAAGTAAAATGGGGAGTAAAAGCGGACATTACTCTGTCAGTCAGAAATCCCTTTGTTTTGGCTTATAGCTTTGGCATAACCATTGAGTTTATAGCTAGCTCCATTTATAAGATATTCCAAGTGATTATAACTTCCTTTTATAACTTCCTTTTATAACTTCCTTTTATAACTTCAATTTGTTTGGATACTGAACTGATAACCACCATGGGATTCTCCTGCGAAACTGATGCTCACGTCGCGACCGACACTGTCCTTCGACAGATAGGTGTTCTCGTCAATCATCTCATAGCGGACCTGGTCCTTGCTCTTCTGCAAGAAGTCATCATACAGCTTCTTGTCATAAACCAGAATGTCGATGCGGGAACCTTTGTCATCAAAACGGTCAATCACGCCCACTCCGTCGTCCTCTTTCTTGCTGAAGGCGGTCAGGTCGGTCTTCTGGGAATTGAAGTCCACGTTATAACCCAGGTAATAGACCACAGGAGCGCCGACATAATTCTCGTCTGCGTCTGGAATGGCTGATTCGGAAGCATCATCGACATCCTCACCCATCTCCTCTGTGGTGGCCTCCTCCTGATACTCAAAGTCGGAATCATCGGCTGCGGCCAAGTCTACCATCTCCTTCAGGCCATAGCTCTGCCAGGGGTTATACTCTGTCCCCTCCCCTTCTTTCTGACGCTCGTATTCTACCAGGTCGGCCAATGCCTCGGAAGAGAAAGCATTTGCATGATCTTCCTGCTCAGTCGGCACGTCTTTCTTCTTGCTGTCATCACAGCTGCAAGACAGCATCATCGCCGACATCGCCAGCGACAATATTATGAACAAATTATTTCTCAACTTCATAGCTTTATATATTTATGTTCATTTTCCAGCATTTTTACAAGAGGAGGTGGTGGCTAAACCTGCTCTTTCGCATAAGGTTCATCCGCCTTCTCCATGAAATAGAGCCGGGCATCACCAGAGGTGTTACGCCACAACCCACGTAACAGGTAGACAATCAGCAACATCAGTATCACAACAACCACCAACGCGGGAACCACGCCTATCACACCGTCAACCCGGAATGAATCCAGGTCACCATAGCTCAGCATCAGCACCACCATCACCGTGTTGTTCAGCGCATGGCAGAAGATGGATATCAGCAGGCTACCGGTCAGGTAATACACGATGGCAAACACCAGACCGGCAGGGATGGCGTATGCAATCTGGACCAAGTTGCCATGGAAGAGACCGAATATCACAGATGACAGGGCAATCGGTATCCAGGGATTCACACCATGACGAAGCAGAGGGTTCATTATGCCGGCACGGAACACCACCTCCTCACAAACCGGGGCGAACAGGCAGATGGAAACCACACCGACTGGCTTGCTGATCATATCACGGTACAAGGCCTCATACTCAGGCGGCAAACGCCATCCTAGCTGGCTCTCAAGCAGGTCGTTGAAGATCGTGAAGCACAACAACGTAAGAAGCACGGCCAAAAAGGCCACGCCAACATTGCCACGGCTGCAGCGGGGAAAAGCAAACGAACGGAGGAGATGGAAACCACGCACTAGCGACATAGCCGCCACCGTCACTACCGCTGACAACAAACTGGCCCACCCGGCCACATTTCCCAGGTTCAGCAGGTCGGAACCGTTTTCCGAGGAGAAGAATCCGATGGTCTGAACGACAAACTGCCCAAGCAGCTGGCACACGAAATATATCAGTACCGCAATCAATGGCCAAAGCAATATGTCTGTTGACTTACTTATATTCATCTACTCTGCAAAAATATGTGCAAAGTTAACAAATAAAATGAAGAATGAAGAAGGATAAATAAAGAATTTGCCCATAAATTAGATTTTTGAGTTTTTTTTACGTAATTTTGCATAACTTTTCATTTCAGCAACCCCATTAACTCCCATAATTCCCATAAATTCCCATTAATTCCCATTAACTCCCATTAATTCCCATTAACTCCCATAAAAAAATCACAAAAAATGTATAAACATCTAATTGCATCTGCATTCTTTGCTTTTGCAGCAACTGCCTCCCAGGCACAAACCACCGCTGCCGACACGCTCAAAGCGTTCAAGACTGCACAGAAAGCGGAAAAACTCTTCAAGTCCGGCAACGAGAAGAAAATGGCGAAAGCTATCGAGCTCTACAAGACGGCCGGCTCACAGGGGCTGCCGTCGGCATGCCGGTTCCTGACTGAACACTACAGAACCACTACCCCGCCGGACACGGCTCAGTCCGTTCACTGGCTCGAAATACTCGGAGACCTCGGAGACACACCGAGCATCGACAGGCTCGTCGACATCTACAGCGGAAGACTGGCTGACCAGGGATACTACGCTGAAAAGAACCCGCAGAAGCTGGAGGAATGGAGTAAGGCGCTGGCTAACAAGGGGGAGGTCAAAGGATTGGAGGCATACGCCAACTGCTTCCTCCAGAAGGGCGATACCACACAGGCCATCGGATGGCTCGAGAAGGCGGTGGAGAAAGAGTCAACACCGGCACTCAAGGAGCTGGCTAACATCTACGCGGCGCCGGGAAGCAACCAGTCACCGGAACGGGCGTTCGAATTCGCAACCAAGGCGGCGGAGAAAGGCGACAAGGACTGCCTCTACCTGCTCGGAAACATGTACCGGGCTGGATTCGGATGCCAGAAAGACCTCAACAAGGCCATGGAGACGCTGGAGAAATGCCAAGACACGCAGGACGCCAAGCTGGTCCTGGCGGCGTGCAAGATGGAAAGCAACAACGGAAAAATCGACGAGACCACGTTCCCCGTGTTCCTCGAGGCGGCACAGAACGGAAACGCCATCGCTCAGTACTACATCGCACATGCCTACTACGACGGCAGCGGCGTGCAGGCCGACAAGCAAAAGGCCATGGATTGGATGCTGAAGTCGGCGGAACAAGGGCATCCTTTCGCGCAATATGCCTGCGGAATGTACTACCTCACCGGACAGGAGCCCGTACAGCAGGATACGATCAAGGGCATCGAATGGATGCAAAAAGCGGCTAACGCCGGCATGCCGGAGGCACAGGCCGACCTAGGGGCATGCTACATGGAGGGACGATATGTGGAGAAGGACGAGGGTAAGGGAGTCGAGCTCCTCAAGATGTCGGCAGCACAGGGTAACCCTAACGCCGTCGGAATCCTTGCCGACTACTATATCGGACGATGCGAGGCGGAGGAAGACCACCAGAACGGAGTGCTCCTTCTCCAGTCACTTGCCGCAGCTGGGGATGTGGAATCCCAATACAACCTCGGAACCTGCTACCTCAACCAGGTAGGCACCAAAGGGCTCAGCCAGGAACAGAAACTCATCAACGACGATCTCAAGAAACTGGCTGACGGGAAAGAGCTTACTGACTCTCAAATCGGTACCTTCTGGATGGAGAAGGCGGCGGAAGCCGGGCACCCCATGGCGCAGCAGAACATGGGTGTGCTCATCATCAACGGACTGATACCGGGTGACAAGGACAAGGCCATCGATTGGATTCGCAAGTCGAGCGAAGCGGGGCTGCCACAGTCGCAATACACCCTGGGCGTACTCTCACTCATGGGACAAGGCGGAGTGAAGGCCAACCCCAAGGCAGGAGTCGAACTCCTGCAGAAAGCGGCTAACGCAGGATTCCCGCAGGCGCAGCACGACCTCGGCATGATCTTCCTGCAAGGAGCATACGGAATCAAGCCCAACCTCCCGCAGGGATTCAGCTGGATGAAGAAAGCTGCCACAGTGGGAGTACCATCAGCCATGTTCTACACCGCCGTTTGCTATGCCACCGGACAGGGCACAACCGCTAACAAGGCGGAGGCTCGCAAATGGATGCAGAAGGCGGCTGCACAGAACGACGACCCCCAAGTTAAGCAGGCTGCTCAGGAAGCACTCAAGCAGATGTAAGAATAGCAACACAGGAATTTTCCATACCTCATCCATGTCATAATCTTAATCGATTCGTAATAATTCGTTTTCAAAAAAACCTTCCAATCTTTCAATTACACGTTCGAAAAAGAATTCGTTGTAGGTAAAATCAGATTCTTAAACCGCATCTACAAAAATCCATCGCCTTTATTATCTCTTGTTGCTATATCGACCTAAAATCCCCCACAACATTCAGTGTGGCAGAGCCTTTATCTGCTCCACCCACGCTCCTGGTGTCGGGTGTCCATTGCTATATTTGAATTCCATCAACAGCCATTGCCCGTCGTGTGGCTCACGATATCATCGCAAGCAAAGTTTGCAGTCAAAGCACCCCAAAACATGTAAAATATCGCAGTCCAAGTACCCCAAAACATGTAAAATATCGCAGTTTTTATACATTATTTTCTGTAAAATATCGCGTTTTCAATTATTTTCACTATCTTTGCAACAGGTTATAAACATTTATCACATTGAAGCTTATGAACGACAAAACAGACAATTCTGTAAGAATAGACAAACGTACGCTTGAATTTATTCTCACCGACCAAAAAGAAGATCTGGAAGCAAAACGCAAAAAAAAACTTTGCAAACGCAGAGAAGAACAGCTTATCGATTTGGACAGCCCACAGGCTCAAGTTGTCATCGGAGTAAGAAGAAGCGGAAAATCAACGATCTGTTTTCAGGCTCTTCAACATGCGGGAGTGAAATATGCTTATGTTGACTTTGACGACGAGCGGCTACAAGGGGTACAAGCAAACCAGCTCAACGACCTGTTGGAAGTTCTCTACAAAATATATGGAAATTTCAGCCATCTCTTTCTTGATGAAATACAAAACGTGGAAGGATGGCATTTATTTGTCAACCGTATGCTAAGAAAAGAAATACACGTCGTCATCACAGGCTCAAACGCAAAACTACTTAGCGGTGAACTGGCAACACATCTTACAGGAAGAGCAAAAGAAATACATCTCTATCCTTTCACATTTGAGGAATTCTGTGACATGAAAGAAGTCGACAAAACGACAAAGACGACAAAAGCAGAAGCTTTCCGCAGGAAAGCATTCGATGAATACCTCCAACAAGGGGGATTCCCAGAACTAATTAGCTTAAAGGACAAAAGAACATATGTCATCGACCTTGCCAACAACATCCTCAAGAGAGATATCGAACAACGCTTTCACATCGCTTACAAGACAGCGTTCGAAGAGATGGCAAATCATCTCATGAACATTGCTCCAACTACCATTACTGCTACTGACATCGCAAATATTTTTCACATAAAGTCTGACCACACTGTTAAAAACTATATCTCATACCTACAACAAGCGTTTATGCTGATCGGAGTCAAGAAATATGCACAAAAGAGCAAAGTAAGAATCACACAGGAAAAAGTATATACTGTTGACGTTGCATTGATGAATCAGAGAAATAACGCTTTCGCAGGAGATAATCTCGGATGGAGACTCGAAACCATTGTACTTATCGAATTACAACGACGATGCAAAGCAAACGGATGGGATATATACTATCTCAATGAAAGGGCTGGCGAATGCGACTTTCTCGTCACTAACGGAAATCAAGTGATGCAAGCCATACAGGTGTCTTTCGACATCAGTGCTGAAAAAACAAAAAAAAGAGAAATCAGCGGACTTCTGCTTGCAAAAAAAATGACAAAATGCAAAAACCTGCTCCTGCTCACCGACCATGAATACAACGACATACAACAAGACGGCAACAACATCGCCATACGACCTGTCTATCACTGGTGCCTCTCACATAATGGTATATAAATCCTATATCATCAAGCGCCTCGACACCCTTGGCATGCGCTGCCACATATTCATTCACATAGGCCTTCACCGTCTTGCGGCTCATGCCCAGTTCCCTGGCAACGGCAGGGGTGAAACCCGTGGCCTCATACATACTGATGATGTCTTGTCTTTGTACCATGTTAAGCATTGTTTTTAAGCACTTCAGTTGTTAAACTTTGGTGCAAAGTTAATACTATTCAGAGAAACGCAGGTCAATGCCTGCTGCTCTCCTTACGCTCGGCTACGCCTTCGCTACAGGAGAGCAGCAGGCATTGACCGAAACGAATCGATTCCATCAATGCTTGGTGGTATACTTTTATAAGTTAGAGATTACATAATATCTTTTTTATATGTCTTTTGTTTTGGCAGTCCATGGATATCCCTCTTGATTGTTCTGTGATTTTGCACCTAATACAGCAAATTTAGGGGGATTTGCAAGCCTTGCACAAGATTTTGCAAGGAAAAAACGGCTTTTTCAACCTAAATTTGCAAAAAACAACAAAGGCGGCAAACATCTCAAAACATCAAAATACACATAAAAACTATGTTAGGAATCATCAAAAAAATTCTCATGCAATTCATTGAAAACATCGACACCGGTACCTGCAACATGACAGAGGAGGAATGCATGCAGATTATTGACACGCTGAAAACCATAACGGCACCTTATATCAGCAAATACGAGGCTTGCCAGATGCTGGGTGTGAGCAGGGCTACTTTCGACAACCTCGTCAGGGAGGGAAAACTACCCAGAGGAGAAAAAAGAAAGGGTTTCAAGGAACTGGCATGGAAAAAGAACGACATCACAAAATACGATGTCGCATGTCGACAACAAAGAACATAATATCTTGTTCGGGAAAAAGAGGGCATGGAAACACCAATGGAAAGAGTATTTCCATTAGGACTCCCTCTCCCGAATCCGTAAGGCTTTCGAGGATGCGCTGGGGCATTTTGAATGCGATATCAGCGCGATGGTGCCTACAGGACGGAAGGGGGGAGAAATATGTGATAAGGTTCGACCGGTCGAATGTGCAGAGGGAGTGCTATCCGGCTACTTCGTAATGCGTATCCAGTCGATGTCGAGCCATCCGCGGCTTTTCTTCAGCTGACGGGACTCGGACAGGAAACCGAACTTGGCACCTATCCACTTCCCTTTCCGCATGTTGAACGGCTCACCCGCAGGAATGAACGTTGTTCCGTCGAGGCTGTATTCAAACTGGCATACGGCATTGTCCACCTTCATCCGGAAGTAGAGGTCGATATAGATGGCCGGCGCATATTCTCCCATGTCCCGCTCTGTGGGATTGAGGGTAGTGAGCGTGGACTGCGTCTCTGCTTTGCCTTTGTCTGCGTCCTTGCAACTGTGGCGCTGGAGAATGAACTGGTCGCCCTGCCTGACGACGACGAGGGCGGAGTAGTCCATGCCCATCATGATGACTCCACCGTACTGACCATCCTCCTTGGAGGCGAACCGAACTTTCGCGGTAGCCGTGAACTTGGGTGCTGACGGCTTCTGAAGCAGCAGGTTGGGGGCTTCCCATAGACTCACGAAGTCGTCGGAGAGCTTATGGGTGTACATCCGGTAAACCCCGCCGGGAGCGGACATTCCGAAGGTCTGGTCGTAGTTGGCATGCCATTGCCATTGAAGGCCCGGCAGACGGTAATTGAATTCGTCGTCCTCCTGAGGGTTGATGATGGCGGAAGAGTTGGCCTTGGGTTTACGGTATGTGGTGACAGGCTGACCATCCTTGCCCATGACAGGCCAACCGGAGGTCCAGTCCACCGGCTGGAGGTAGACGACACGCCCGTAGGGACCCTTGTCGTTGAAATGGAGGAACCAGTCCTCGCCGAAGGGGGTGCGCACCCAGCCTCCCTGGTGAGGACCATTGATGTCGGTGTCGCCCTGCTGCATCACTTTCTTCCATTCGTAAGGGCCGTAAGGAGAGCTGGAACGCATGGATAGCTGCCATCCGGTCTCTACGCCTCCTGCCGGACACATTATCCAGTAATAGCCGTCGTGCTTGTAGAATTTCGGACCTTCTGTCGTATGGTTCTCCTGACCTCCGTCGAAGACGATGGCTGGCTGTCCGATGGCACGGGTACCGTCGGGCGAAAGCTCACGTACAGTCAGGACGGAGTTGAAGCCGGCACGCGAGTTGGCCCAGCCGTTCACGAGGTAGCATCGGCCGTCATCGTCCCACAGGGGGCAGGTGTCAATCATCCCTTTACCTGGTATGACGCAAAGCGGAGGTTCCCATTCACCCGCCGGATCCGTGGTCTTCACCATGAACACACCCTGGTCGGGGTCTCCCCAGTAGATGTAGAACTCACCGTCGTGGAAACGGATGGATGGGGCCCATACGCCGTTTCCGTGCTGAGGGAGGTCGAACAGATCCTTTGGGAATTGCTCCTTGAGCGCATGACCGATGATGGTCCAGTTGACGAGGTCCTTGGAATGGAGTATCGGCAGTCCCGGTATGCAGTTGAAGGAGCTGGCGGTCAGGTAGTAGTCGTCACCCACTACGCAGACGTCAGGGTCGGAGTAGTCGGCATAAAGAACCGGGTTGGTGTAAGTCCCGTCTCCGTTGTCGGGACACCACACCTGTGAGCGTTGTGCGTGTGTCGCGGCAGATGTCAGGCATAGGACGGCTAATAGCAGATGCTTGATGGACATATTCTCTACGGTTTATTTGATTTTTTGTACTGGGAATGTGAAGTAGGTGTCGGGGAAGGGTTCGTTGCGAAGCGTGAAGTGCCACCACTCGGAGTCTAGAGGCTTGAAACCGTGGCGGAGCATGGCGTTTCTGAGGATCATACGGTTGGCAAACTGCTCAGGCGTGATTTTACGTCCTGCCGGGCTCTTGCTGTTGTCACCGTTGTATTCGCCCGTGTCCGGGTTGCCGCAGAAGTCGGGATGGCTTTCTGGACCGAACCAGTCGAACGTCCCTCCCATGTCCAGCTCTTTCTCTGTGGATTTGTCGAAAAGGGTGAGGTCTACGGTGGAGCCTCTGGTGTGTCCGCTCTTCTCCATGATGTAATCCTGCTTGAAGAGCACGCTCTTGTCGAGGTCGGGGTAGAAATACTGCTTCATCCGGGTGTCTGGCACGTCGGCTGCCCATCTGACAAAGTGGTCCACAGCTTTCTGAGGCCTGTAGGCGTCGTAAATCTTGAGCCTGTACCCCAGCCGGTTGACGTCGTCGCTCACCGCCTTGAGGCTGTCGCCTGCTTCCTTTGTGATCAGGGCGGTCGGCTCGAGGTATCCGTCGATTCGGTCGCCCACGAAATTGTAGGTACCGAAGTAGCGGATCTCCAGAATGGCGTCAGGCACGGCATCCGTGAGCATGGTGAACTGGCTGTAGTCTTCCGTCTCGTTCTTTTCCTGCTCCTGCTGCTCTGCCTGCTCTACAATCGGCTGGGTCTGGACGCTCTGCTGCTCTCCGTCGACGTTGAACTGAAGGGTGGCTCCATCGGCTCTCACGTCGAGGGTGACGTTGGCACCCATAATCAGCGGAAGGTTGACGTCACCGTGTCCGGCAGGGAAGCCGCACAGCAGGGGGATGTTGTAGCCGGTCAGTTGCTGCCTGATCATCGCTTCCACGCTTCCGTAGGTGAACTCGCTGCCGCAGTCGGTGAACTCACCGAGGATGACGCCAGTGCAGTGGTTGAGCACTCCGTTGGACTTCAGGATGTTGAACTGACGGTCGATATTGTGCATGGACTCCTCCACTTCCTCGATGAAGAGGATGATGTCGTTTTTACCGGTGAGGTCGTCGGCCAGGGTTTCGATGGCAGGTGTCAGCGTACAGATGTTTCCGCCTACCAGCATACCCTGTGCCTTACCCGTGATGTTCTGCTCGTGGGAGGGCAGTTCGTATCTGGGCACTTTTCCTTGGATCAGGTCCCTGAAGAGGGTGCTGGAGGGATCCTCACCGCTTGTGGCCAGCGAAGCGCTCATGGTACCGTGAATACTCATAAGCCCTGCATTCTGCCATGCACCGTGGAGGGATGAGATGTCGCTGTAGCCGGAAATCCATTTCGGGTTGTTCGCAATTGCCTGCATAAGCTGGTTGTCGACAATCTGCAGGGATCCGTATCCGCCTCTGTTGCAGATGATGGCCTTGATGCTGTTGTCGTTGAGCGCCCAGAGCATGTCGCTCTTGCGCTCGCTCACGGTTCCGGCATATCTGCCTGCGTCCGTCTTCCCCACGTTTGGGCCTACAACGGGCTCGAATCCCCATTGTTTGAGCAGTTCCACGGTTTTGTCCACGTTCTCCATGGGGGTGGCATAAGCCGGCGATACGAGGGCTACCTTGTCTCCTTTCTGAAGGAAGGACGGTTGCTTCGTTTTGACGGTCCTTTGGGGACGGTATGGTCTTTCGTAGGAATAGTAATGATGGTCGTTGCAGGATGTCAGCATCGCCGCAGTGAAGGCAATGCTGATGAACATTAGCTGTACTAGTTTTTTTCTCATAATATGGTATAGAATATTAGTAGTTATGGCACAAAGTTACAACTATTTTTTGAAAAACCACATAATCTACCCAATATTTTTAAACAGTAACCGGGACGAATCTTTCTGAGTTGTACTGTCTTTGATGCCGAAATCCATTGTTTTTGTGCTGCTTTTACAGATAATATTTGGTGAAAAACCAGAAAAAGTGTATATATGCAATCGGTAAAATTATAAAAACAGTATTTATTATGAAAAAGATTTACGTTCTATTAATCATCGTTGCAATGACATCCGCAACGGCCAAAGCACAGTCCGACGATTCCAAATCAGAGAGTGTTCCTCTGACAAACTGTCTCAATTACCCATAAAAGCATTTAGCTGAATCTTGAATGTTGAAAGTTGAAAGAGCCATGCGGATGGATGAGCTGGACAAACATAATAAAAAGGAGGAAAAAAAGAAGGAAGATATAATCATTCCACCCACACAAATTCTAGCAGAAACAAACAAAGGAGTTAGATTGTTCTAACTCCTTTTATAAGGCGCTTCAGGATGGGCTTGAACCAACGACCCCCTGATTAACAGTCAGGTGCTCTAACCAACTGAGCTACTGAAGCGAATGTGCGGTAACACCGGTTCCGCTTGTTTTTGTCATAGCAGGTCTTTTCCTGAAAAAGAGCTGTCTATTCTCAAAACTTGGGCAAAGTTAGTACCTTTGGATGAAACATCCAAATAATTTGGTGGAAAATTCCGAAAAAATGTAAAAAAATCTTTGCAGAGGCGTTTGTTGACCCTTTTTTCAACTTTTGAGTTACATAACTGACCGTTTCTCATACTTGTAAGCTGTATGTGATGAAATCAAGTAAAATCTACGGATTAAAATTTCGCGTTTTGACGTTTATAGACAGAAGGCGACGTTTTGTGCACATACATGAAGTACCTGCGGAAAGTGGAGAGGGAATTGAATCCAGATTTCTCCGCAATGACTTCCAACGTCATGTTAGTGGATAGAAGAAGTTTTGTAGCATGCTCCAGCCTGAGCGAATTAATAAAATCAAAGAACGTTTTATTCAGTTCATGATTGATGTAATTCGACAGGTATGTACGGTTGGTCCCGATGCGAATCGCAAGCTCGTTGAGTGTCAATTTCGGATTCAGGAATGCTTTTTCCTCGTACACTAACTCTTCAAAACGTTTAATAAAATTATATGCCATTAAAAATGCTTAGGTGGGTTAATTCTTTTAGCTAATCTCTATCGTTTTTTTTAAAAAAATTCATCAATTAGAAATCGATATCACTTATTTTTTGCAAAAATAGCAAAAAAAAGAGAGTCAACTCTTCTTTTTGGGTATGCAAAAAAAGTCAACTCGTAAAAATCGACTTTTCTTTTACGTAATGAGTGAGTTTTTATGATATGAAATGTATTGAAAATTGAATATTTATGCTTTTTGTTGCAATTAATGATTTTAAAGAAATAGTGACACAATTTTGATAAATGTTTATTATTTTGCTCAAAAAATAAAAAAACAAAGTGTTTGTTTTGTTCTTCGCTTAGCTTTTGGTAACTTTGCATAAAAAATAGAGATGTGACTTCTATGAAGAGAGTATTATTGCTGAACACTTCGGAGCGAACGGGAGGGGCGGCCATTGCGGCGGGACGTCTGCTGAGTGCCTTGAACAAAAACGAGGTTCCGGCTGTTCTGATGGTTCGCGACAAGCAGACATCCAATCTGTCTGTCCGTTCCGTGGGAAGGAAATGGGCGATGGCTGCGCGTTTCATCTGGGAACGTTTTGTGATTTTCGCCACCTCGGGCTTTGACAAGCATAACGTGTGGCAGGTGGACATCGCGAACGTAGGGACGGACGTGACCAAGACGAGTGAATTCAAACAGGCTGACGTGATTCATCTGCACTGGGTGAACCAGGGATTTCTTTCGATGAACGGCATTCGAGAAATTCTGGGCAGTGGAAAGAAAGTGGTGGTGACCATGCATGATATGTGGTATTTCACCGGTATCTGCCATTATGCTGCAGATTGCGACAAATACAAGAAGAAGTGTGAGCAATGCCCCCTGCTGAAGAAATCGGTCCTGACGGGCGACTATTCCAAGAAGGTGTTCGAAAAGAAAATGGAGCTTTACCAGGACGCGGACATCACCTTCGTTGGGTGCAGCCGATGGATGGCCGATATGGCACGCTCTTCCGCCTTGACCCGCGGGCATAAGGTGGTGAATATCCCCAATGCCATAGACACCGACCAGTTTGCGCCCTTCGACAAGGCGGCTGCACGAAAGACGATGGGGCTGTCTGAGAAGCGAAAGCTGATTCTGTTCGGATCACAGCGCATCACCGACGAACGCAAAGGTTTCCGTTATCTGGTGGACGCCTGCGAGACGCTGAAGAAGGCAAATCCCGAACTGGCACGTCAGCTCACGGTGGTGGTCGTGGGGGCCAACTCACAGGACGTGGCTGCATCAGTACCACTGGACGTGGTTCCTGTATCATACGTCAGCGACGAGCGGTCGATGATCAGTCTGTATAACGCGGTGGACTTGTATGTGACCCCCTCCCTTCAGGACAACCTCCCCAACACAATCATGGAGGCCATGTCGTGCGGTACTCCCTGTGTCGGGTTTGACGTAGGAGGTATACCCGAGATGATTGATCATCATCAGACGGGATATGTGGCGCGGTATAAGGACGCAGCGGACTTTGCTGACGGCATCAGCTGGTGTCTTGACGATGACCGTTATGACGGGCTGTGTCAGGCTAGCCGCGAGAAGGTGCTTAACGACTATTCTGAGAAGCGGGTGTCGGAACTCTATAAGCAAGTATATGGAATTTGAGTGTATGGATAAAGAAAGAACTGATTCGAATGTGGCTATGGACGATGCCGATGTGAGCATCAGCCTGCTGACGGTGACTTACAATGCGTCGGCCACAATAGACCGGACGCTGAAAAGTATAGAGGGGCAGGTCGGCGGTGACTTTGAGCATGTGATTGTTGACGGCAGTTCCACCGACGGCACCGTTGAGAAGCTGACAGCTTACCAGGAGCGTAATCCACACCTTCGTGTCGTTGTTGTGAGCGAGCCGGACAAGGGACTGTACGACGCGATGAACAAGGCTTTGGGCATGGCCCGCGGCCGTTATGTGTGCTTCCTGAATGCGGGCGACTGTCTTCATGCCAGCGACACTTTATATAATATAATAAGCCGGATGGCCGGTTACAGCCCGTTGCCGGGCGTGATATTCGGCGAGACGGATATCGTAGACGAAGACGGACTGTTCCTACGCCACCGCGACAAGAAATGTCCGGAGGAGCTGAGCTGGCGATCATTCAAGCATGGGATGGTGGTATGCCACCAGTCCTTCTATGCGCTTCGGTCAATTTGCGGAGCCTATGATTTGCAATACCGGTTCTCCGCGGACTTCGACTGGTGCGTCAGGGTGATGAAAACGGCTGAGGAAAAGGGACTTCCGATGGTGAATACGCATCTGATACTGACGGACTATCTGGCGGAGGGCATGACCACCCGCAACCACAAGGCGTCGCTGAAGGAGCGCTTCCGCATCATGCGTAAGCATTACGGATGGCTGACCACGGTGGTGATGCATGGATGGTTTGCGGTGAAGAAGGTGCTTGGCTGAATGGGCCTGGATGGGCGCGAATGAAAAGAACAATAAAAATATATAAACAATGATTATAGACTATAGCAAAGAAGACTATCAGGAGATGCCGAATTTCAAGGGTGGCCTGAATTCAATCTTCGGCAAGATGTTTTTTGACGGCCAGGTGCGTATCCTGCGTGCCTATATACCGGCCGGGAGTTCCATCGGCTATCATCAGCACGTGGAAAATGCCGAGATTATGTATATCCTGTCTGGCCGTGGGATAGTGACGGAGGACGGTGTCGAGCGCGAGGTCTCTGCCGGTCAGAGCACCTATTGCGCTAAAGGCCATTTTCATGGATTGGTGAATAACGGACCGGAGGAATTGCATTTCTTCGCCGTCGTACCTGAACTTCGTTGATATGGTAGAGATCCAGGACACATTGGTGAGCCTCGACTTGTTCCGTGAGTACTTCTGCTGCGACCTCCATGCGTGCGGCGGTGCCTGCTGTGTGGAGGGTGATGCCGGAGCACCCCTGGCGATGGAGGAAATCGGTGAGATGGAGGAGGCCGCGGAGCTGCTACGTGAAGAGCTGACTCCAGAAGCGCGCAGTGTGATTGACAGTCAGGGCGTGGCTTATATCGACAGGGACGGCCAGATGGTGACCAGTATCGTAGGCGGCAAGGACTGTGTGTTTGCCGTGAAGAACGAGGACGGCGTGACGCTTTGCGCGATTGACCGCGCCTGGCGTGAGGGCCGTCTGAACGTCCGAAAGCCGATTTCATGCGAGCTGTATCCAGTCCGGTTGAGCAGTGTGGGCGGAATGACGGCTGTGAACTATCATCGCTGGAATATCTGCAGCGGTGCATGCAAGCTGGGACGGGAGTTGAAATTGCCGCTTTATCAGTTTCTGAAGGCGCCGCTTGTGCGTGCCTTCGGCGAGGCATGGTGGGATGAATGTGACCTGGTATGCGGAGAACTGAGGAAACAGGGGTATCTTGATTAGTTTGAAATTTGAAATTTGAAGTTTCGCTTCGCAGGATTCTGTCACGACTCAACAATGCTCAAGCAAGCTTGACATTTGTATTCGCTGTCCAGAATCTTCGCCATCCGTACGGAAAGGGTTGAGGACAGCCAGAGAAGCTTCAAGGATAAAATAAAACGACAAGGACATGACGGTTGACTGTCATGTCCTTGTCGTTTTGTTGATGTGTGTGCAGCAGTGAACTGCGTTTGCCTTGTCTACGCTATTCCGATAGCATGGTGACTTCAATGCATCGCTTGGCCTGCAGGAATGCCTTGGCCATGTTCTGCACATCCTGTGGCGTCATTTGCTCCACCATCTTGCAGTAGTCCTTGTCGAAGTCCGTGTCGTCGTCGAGCTCATGCCAGATGATGTACTCCCAGTAGTCGTTGGTGATCTCCATCTGTGCATACTGCTTGATGAGATACTGCTTCACCTTCTGCATGCTGGACTCTGCCGGACCGTTGTCCGCGATGTTCTTGAGCTGCTGGTAGATGATGGGGTTGAGCTCGTCGTACCGGTCAGGATTGGCGTTGTATGAGATTTTCAGCAGTGCGTCCGGCGTCTCCTCTTTGTCAAGGTTGAAGCTGACGCTGACGCCGTAGGTGCCTCCCTTCTCTTCCCGCACACTGTCGGTATATGCGATTTGCAGCACCCGCTGTAGGAAGTCGAGCGCAAGGTCGTTTTTCGCGGAGAAGGGCACGTCGGCAGTGTAGTAAATGCTGACGTTGGCCAGCGGTGTGGCCATCTTCTTGGAGAACTTATGGACAGACTCTCCTCCTGCGATTTTAGCGACGTTCGCCTGGTTGGGCTTCTCCTGCTTGTTGGTGGCAGGTAGCGATGCGAGGTACTGGCAGATGAGCGGTCTGAGCTCATCGAGGTTGACGTTACCGGTGATGACCGCCTTGAAATTGGCTGCGTCGGCGAACCGCTCCTTGTAGATTTGCAGGATGCGGTCATAGTTCGCTTGCTTCACGACTTCCTGTGTGACAGGCTGGTGGCGCGGATGGTTGTCATAGAGGATGCGTGAGATGGAGTCGTTGTAGTCCACCCTTGGCGACGCGTTTCTGTTCGTCAGGAAAGAGAGCGTCCGGTTCTTCAGGCCTTCGAAGGCCTCGGCGTCCTTCCGTGGCTGTGTGAAGTAGAGGTAGGTAAGCTCGAACATGGTCTTCGTCTCCTTGACGGAGCAGGCACCGTTGATGCTCTGTGTCGTTCTTCCGACGGATGGTGACACGCTGACGGTCTTGCCGGTCAGCATCTTCCTGAGGTCCGTCGCATTGTATTCTCCAACGCCTCCCTCAGTCGTCGCGCTGGTGATGAGTGAGAAGTTCGGTATGTCGGAGTCGGGATAGAGTGACGTACCCCCTTCGCCTTTGATTTGCATGCTGACTTGGTCGGCATTGAACTCAGTCGGCCTGACGTAGACGCGCATGCCGTTGCTGAGCAGCATCTCCGTGTATCCGTGTTTGAACGGCTTCTCGCTGACGATGGTTCCTGGCTGAGGAAGGTTGCTGATGAGGCTTTCTCCGAGGGCTTTCTCGGTGTATGCGCTGTATTGCTGCTGCTGTGCGGCGGTGATGACCTGCTCGATGGTGGCCTCGTCAGGCAGTTTCACGCTCTCCTTGTCCGGCCCGTACAGTGCCACCACCTGGTTCTTGTCGCTGACCATCTGTCTGACCGCCTGGTTGACCTCCTCGAGTGTGACGCTCTTGTCGAGGTCCTGCGTGTTCTTCAGATCAAACTCCTCTGAGATGATTGGCTCTCCCGTGAGGAAGTTGTTGACGCATTTGTTCACGAAATAGGAGTTCCTTCTGTCGTTTCTTTCCTTGAACCTGCGTTCTGCCGCATTGATGTAGATTTTCTTGGCGCGGTCGAGCTCTGTCTGTAAGAATCCGTGCTGGCGGATCCGCTCAAGTGCGGCAGTGGCGGCAAACAGCCCTCCGATGATGTTGTCCTGCTTGCAGCTGACACTCAGGGAGAAGGCTTCCTTCGTTCGGCTGAGGAAGAAAGCTCCGTCGTGTCCCGAGGCACTCATAAAAGGTGCGTTGGGCTGCTGCCGTATTTCAGCCAGCCTGCTGTTGGTCATGTAGGCGATGAGGTCGGCGATGTAGTCGTCGCGCAGATATTGGTAGGAGTTCTTCTGATCGTCCGGGGTGGGATCATGCTTCATGTAGAGGTGTGCCAGGACGATGGGCTGTTCCGCATCCTTCTGGATGGACACAATCATCTTCTCATTGTCGCTGACCGGATAGTAGATTCTCTCAGCAGAGTTCACTGGCTTGGGAATCTTTGAGAAGAGCTTCTTCACTTTCTTCTCGATTTTCTGCACGTCGAAATCTCCGACGATGACGATGGCCTGGAGGTCCGGTCTGTACCATTTCTCGTAGTAGTCCTTGAGATCCTGGTAAGGGAAGTTGCGAACGATGTCCATCGAGCCGATGGGCATGCAGTCCTCATACTTGGTTCCTTTGTATACGGTGGGCATAGCGTCCTCCATCATACGTTGCATGGCCATCCCTGCCCTTCTGGTCCTCCATTCCTCCTCAATGACTCCTCTCTCCTTGTCAATCTCCTGGTCTTCCAGCAGGATGTAGTGGCTCCAGTCGTTGAGAACGAGCAGGCATGAGTCGATGACGCCCTCACGGCTGATTGGCGCAGAGCCGATGTGGTAGACCGTCTGGTCAACGGATGTGTATGCGTTGAGGTTGGCACCGAATTTCACTCCGATGGTCTCACACCATGGCACGATGCCCAGCTGCTTCCCTTTTCCCGGGAAGTGCTTTGTTCCGTTGAATGCCATGTGCTCGAGGAAGTGGGCAAGTCCCCTTTGTCTTGGCTCCTCGAGTATGGACCCCACACGCTGTGCGATATAGAAGTCAGCGAGTCCTTTCTCCTTGGCGTTATGCCGTATGTAGTAAGTCAGTCCGTTGTCAAGCTTACCCGTCACGAATGACGGGTCAGAAGGCAGTTGTGCCGCCACCGAAAATGGCAGCAGCACAAGTGCAATGATCGCAAAAAAGTATTTTCTCATAATTCAGTTGCTTATTTCAGGAATGAAGGCACTGCCTCTGCCTCGAAGTCGTTGGCTGAGTCGTTGGTGTCGACATACTTGCCGTTTGCGTCAGTCTTTCTGATGACAGACTTGTTGTAGCGGGTCTTATCCCTGTCCACTTTACCGCAGTATGTCCAGCTCTTGTCGATAGACGCGTCGAGCACGTTCCACTGCCAGTCTGACTCTACGCTGAGGTTCACGCCGTCGAGAATCCAGCTGTTTGGCACTTTGTACGTGTCTGTTGTCATGTCGAAGGGAGATTCATTGAAAGTCCAGGTATAAGCAGCAGTGTATGCGTAGTTCTCGAGCCAGTTCTCCTTGGTCTCGTGCATGCGTGCGATGGCATAGGAGTGGAATCCGCGGTTGTGGAATCCAAAGACGGTTGCGGTGTAGCAGTACCATTTGTCAAGGTTGGGTGCCGTTCCGTCCGGGTCGGTGAAGTTGGGGTTGGACGACTCGTCGTAGAATTCAAAGTCTGCATTGCTGAGGTCGAAAGAGCTGGCGTTGGCCTCCTTGTGGTTGACGGCGTTGATGGCGAGCACGAGTTGCTTGCCCGGCTCCACTGCCACGCTCTTACCGTTTCCGGGGATCATATACACGGCGTCCACGGAGAATGCCTCGCTCATGATGTCCGGGTCGTATTCCTGTTTGTCGACAGTGAGGAACTCAGACTCCAGCACTGCGATGCTGTCGGCATAGAGTGTGACGTCGCTGTTGTTGGTGATGACCATGTACTGGTCATTTCCGTACTGCTCTCCCTCCGGGGTGGTGGTTCCGGTGAAGAAAATCTCGCTGATGACGAACCCGCCCTGTGCGGTGAAGGAAGAGACGCTGAGCTTCACGGAAGGGCTTTTCCTGCTGATGCTGACTCCGTTGCTGTTCAGGTCGAAGTCCTTCTGGCCGGCGATGCCGTTGAGCAGGAAGTCGAGGTGTCCGGATGCGGCCACGTTGTAGGTTCCTTCCTCCACATTGTTGAGCATGAGTGAGAAGTCGTTGCCGTTCTGTGTGAACTGGTCTCCGGAGAAAGTGTATGTCTTGTTGTTCTTCACGTTGACGATGGTTGCGTTGAGATTTGAGAGCACCACCTGCTCCAGGTTCATCGGAGCCTCGATGGTGAGTGTAGACTCACTTACGGTTGGCACGTCGTCGTCGTCAGAGCAAGCAACGAACGCAGTTACGAAAGAAAGCATGGCGAGCATGCTGAAAAATAAGTTCTTTTTCATTTTTTTTGATTTTTTTGATGGTTTATAATTGTTTTGAAATTCTTTTTTGCTTGTTTAGAATGTGGCTCCGATGCTGATGTTGAGCAAGAACCTTGACGCATGAGCGGACGAGATTGCCGTGGCCGCCTTGACCGCAGCGAATATGGAGAAACGTGGGTCCTTGAGCTTGTGGTCAGCCCTGACGTCCAATGCCAGCGTGGTTGTCGTAGCCTTGAGAAATTCGTATTTGTGGTTGATGTAGTCGGTGACGGCTGGTGAGAGGTCTGCGAACGGCATGTCGATTTCGTCGTTGACGGCAGCGTGCACTGCAGCTAGTGCGTCGAATGTCAGCGTGAGCGGTTTCGACGGTGCGATGAAAAGCTGTCCGTTGATTTCTCCGAAGAGATGGGTAGCGGAGAGTCTCCGCTGTGGGTAGGCGTACTTCTCCTGCTGGTCTGTGAATCCTGCCTTTACGATTGTGTTCCAGGCTTTCCGTTCGTAAGCAGCCGCTGCGTAAGCGTTGGTGATGTGGCTGTTGTACATGGTGAGCCTTCCGATGGTGGGGTATGCGTTGACTTCCGACTTTCCTCCGACTCGCTCGTCGCCTGTCCGTTTCGTGTGGTCGGCATGGAGGAACAGGGCGAGCCTGGAGTCAGCCGTCCGCTTCCATCCTATGTTGGCAGCGATTTGCTCGTTGTATATGTCCGTAAGTGGCATGGAGTTGTAGTCGGCCAGCACCCGGTGGTATCTGTGTTGTCCGATCTTGATGTCGGAAAAGAGTCCGTTGCCGTTTGTCGGTGCGGCGCTGGCAGAGATACAGAGTCCGCCTCCGTTGAAGTAGAGTCTCCGTTTGTCGCCTGAGAACCGGGCGTAATAGGTGCCTAGTCCGGTCATTTGGAATTCGGGGCTGACGCCCAGCTCGTTGTAGAAGTCCACGCTGTTAGTCTGCTTGTAGACGTTTCCCTCGAGGGCAATGCCGAGGATATGCTGTCCGAACTGTCTGGCTGCGCCGGCCCTCATGGTAAGGTCCGTGGAGATGCCTCTCATCCGCGGGTCACGGTCCCGGTATTCATGTTCAGCGCGGAAGAGCAGTTCCGTTCCGAGCCGTATTTTTCCGAGTTCGGTGGCATAGGCTCCTGAGAAGTAGTATCCTTCCTTATGGGTGTCTCCTCCGATGGTGTCCGCCAGGACGTATGGTTGAAGCAGCTGGTAGTCGGAGGACGAGTTCCACCGGATGTTCCTTGTCTTTCCGTTCATGTATGCCGCCCTTCCCCAGACGGATGTCCGTTCGGAAAGTCTCAGGAAGGTGTTGACGTTGACGGAAGGCTGTGTGTGTCCGTCTCCCATTTCCTCAGTGAATGGCTTGGACTCGCTCCTGTTGTCGATTGAGAGGCTGATTTGGGTTTGTGAGTGCCTGTATGCGTCCTTATGGATTGCCGGATTGTCCCATGCCGGCTGTTCTGTGGTCCGCCAGATGCTGTTCCTTTCCACGACCGCTGAGTCGGGTGCCTGTGCGGCTGCGGTTGCGGCAGACAATATGAGGAGTATGAGTATGGTTCTTATCATGATTTTTTCTTTTAAATGTGCAAAGCCTCTGAAAGGGTGTGTTTAGTCAAGCAGTATGGCTTTGAGGGTGATGGCTGTGGGGTTTTGCATGAACTCGGCATAGTCGGTCTGTGCCCGGAATTGGTGCATGGCCGTGCTGCCGTTTTCGTCATGGTAGCTGAGGACCCCCTCTATGCTGACGAGGTAGGGGCCTTTCAGCAGTTCCAATGTGATGGTGTTTCCGGTGAATTCTGCTGAGGCAGTCTCTTTCCTGGAGTTGATGTTTGTGAACACCGCCTGCCCCTGCACTCGCTCCGGATTGGTATTGCCGTCGATGGTGATGCTGACGGAGGCTGTTGTGAAGATGTCGTCTTCCTCCTTATGGCATGCCGTGATGAGGCCTAGGGTGATGATGCCGATGAACAGAAATGTGATATGTCGTGTCATGATTTATTATAGTTTGACGTTGAGTTCTAGTCCGAAATAGGGTGTGACGTGTCTGCGGATGGTCGCTCCGTTGCTTTTGTAGCTGGGTGTGCAGTCGATGAGTTTGTTGCAGAACATGGCCACGTTGAGTTGGTCGTTCAGTAGTTTTTTCGTCACCTTGAAGTTGACGTTCATGGAGAACGGAACCTTGTGCTTCTCGTATAGTGACTCTGTGTTGTTTCTCACGAGCCATCTGAGGTATGTGTCGTTCTCGAACTCCGGTTGCCAGTCGTGAATGGATCCGTCGGGCGAGATATACTGAGATGGATAGTTGCTGACCGGTTTCCGTTGCGAGGTGGTGAACCAGAGGCACTGGGCCGATACGGAGAAACCAAGCCTGAGTTTCGGCACGTCGGTGTCTGCCGTGAAGTTGGTGTTGAACATCTCCCTGACAGACCCGTCGTCATCGTCGTAGAGTCCTACGTACTGAATCTGCCTTCCGTCGATGACCTGGCTGGGTCTGTATGTCTCCTGAATGGAGTTGTTGTATGTGGTGCGGAAGTACGCTCCGTTGATGGTGAAACGTGTGAGGATGACTGGTAGCCGTACGGATTCGAAAGTGTATTCCAGTCCTTCCTTGAGCGTGAGGCTTCCGTTGGTGTAGTTGCTGTATCCCATGAGCTCGTCCTCCTCGGTGAAGGGGAGGTCGGCCAGCTGTGGCTGTGACGTGATAATCGACGGGTCGATTCCCGATGTGTCATATCTGCGGTAGTGGTAGCTTTCGTAGTATCCCTGGCTTCTGAATCCGGATGTCATCTTTTCCCTGAACCAGGTGACGGACAGTCGGTTTCCTCCGATATTGAGGTCGGCGCTGATTTCCTTTTTCAGGTTTCGCGCCGGTTCCAGCTGCGTGTTCCGTGGGTCCCGGATGTAGGTCATGAGGTTGATTCGTCTGTAGTCCGGGTTGTCATGGTAGAAGTTGAGCTGGATGAGGTCGATGTAGAGTTTGTCGGGGAAGAGTTGCTCCATGGTTGGAGTCTTGGTGTGCTGACCGATTCCCGCTGCAATCCTGAGGAAGGAAGGCTTTCCGAAGACAGTGAACCTGGGGAACGTGTATCCGATGTTTGCCCTTGGGTCGGCGTAGATTTTCCCGTGCATCTTATATTCGGTCGGGAGGTTGAGGGTCTGTGTTGCCCTGACTCCCGCCACCATGTCGATGGTTCCGGCTGCTGTCTGCCATTTGACAGTCTCCTCTGCGTAGAAGGCGAGTCTTTGGTTTGCCGGGATTTCTGAGAGCTTTCGTTGACGGGTGGCCATTCCGGTGTAGATGGGGCGTGTGGGGTCGAACACCTGTCCTTTCCCGAAGTTCTTGTCGATGCTCCAGTCGGCTCCCAGTAGGAGCGAGTTGAGGATGGCATTGGAGGGAATTTGTAATGTGGCGTTCACTTTGGCGAATGCGTTGAAAGGTTTTCCGTCCACCTCGTGGTGTCCTGTATAATTATAAGGTAAGATGTAAGCGTCGTTCTCCCCCTCAGTGGTTGACAAGGGTGCTACGGTGAGTCTGGATAGCTGTACGAACCTTGTACGTTCGATGAGGTCGTGGTCGTAAGCCGCGGAGACGGTTGCGTTCATGCTTTTGAAAATGCTGCCGGTGTTTTTGTTCTTGAGCAGAAAGGACGATGAGAATGCGAACCGGTTGTAGCTGGACTTGTAGTTGTCCTCCTTGTTGTTGTTGAGGTCCGGGTCCTGCTTGTCGTTGTCGAAAGAGCCGGTGTAGTCGATGTTGGTTGAGAGTGAGAGGCTTTTTTTATCTGTGTCCCATCGTTTGTTGAGCCTGCTGGATAGCGTGACTCGCTTGTAGTTTTCGAGTCGGTTGCGAGGGTCGGACTTTGAGTTGAGGTAGTCTGCGCTGATATTGAGGCTGAGTTTTCGTTCTTCCCATTCGAATCCTTTTGCGGCGTAGAAGAGTTTTGAACTCATGTCGGCTTTCACGCGTGCCTGGATGTCGTTCCCTCCTTTTCTTCTTTCTATTTTTATGAGTCCGCTGGTGAGGTCTCCGTATTCCACGCTTGGTATCCCCCTGACGATCTCCACTTTCTCGATGTCGTCAGTGGCGATGCTCCTCATGTCCACTCCGTAGTTCGTGAAGTCCCTGCTGGTGGCCTGGGCGTCCCAGGCTCCGCTGAGGTACTGCATGTTGGCGTTGGTGCTGATAGGGGCTCCGTCGATCAGGAAGCTGGTTCCGAGAGAGGATGTGGCGTAGTTGGAGCTTCCGGTAGAGATTTCCCTGAGCGCAATGATGTTAGGTGCGCTGAAAGAAGGATCGTGGCTTCTTCCTCCCGGCAACAGTTCGAGCAGGTCGGCGAAGCTGGATGGCTGCAGGTGCTCCATGGCATGCTTCTCGATGACGGAGGATGTGGTGAGTCCGTGTGACTCCTGAGCCGTGACGACTACCTCTCCCAGCTTCTTGATTTCAGTCTGGAGGTAGAAGGTGGCACCAGGTGTCATGGTGGTGGTGAGCGGTTTGTATCCCAGGTAGGTGATCTTGATTGTTTTGGAAGGTTTCTTGATTATGAACCGACCTTCGAAGTCAGTGACGGCCACATTTTTGTCGGCGTCGACATCGAAAATCAGCGCTCCGATGACCGGCTCTTTGGTTTCCTGGTCGAGCACGATGCCGGAGCCTGTGTTCTGAGCCCGAATATAACTTATTGAGAATAAGAGAAATAATAAAAACTTGAATCGCATCCTAACTAATTATATTTTCCGGATGCAAAGTTAGAGTTTTAAATAATGTTAATCAATACTCAAAATTGAGTAATTTTACATGATAGTGGCCGTTTCGGACAGACCATCAGCGCCATTGCCAAGCTCGCTTGAGCATTGTTGAGTCGTGACAGAATCCTGCGAAGCGAAACCTCAAACCTCAAATTTCAAACCTCAAATTTTAAATTTCAAACCTCAAATTTCAAATTTCAGAGTCCTGCTAATCCCATACGCCTAGATTAAATCCTTGTTGTTTTTTTATTTCTTTTGGATCCGTCCAATGAGAGTCTTTTCACTCTTCATTCTTCACTTAAAATAAAATTTTCCAAGTATGTTACGATTTTATAATTATTTTTTACGACATTGTAAGTCTTCTTGATGAAAAACACCTAACTTTGCAACATGGAAAATCCATGACAATGGATAACCACATGACTTTATTTTACTACCTAACTATCATCACTGTATGAAAACGAATTACATCTATCCGAAACGTCTGCTTACGACATTGCTCCTAATGTGCGCCGTTTGCTACGCTTCCGCCCAGCGCATCATCCAGAAACCGGGACGAGGCGTCGTAGCCGTCGACCGTACAAACAACTCCATGACCCGCTTCGGTACACCCGGAAAACTCATCTCCTGGCGAAAACTGGCCCAGGAATCGGAAGGCACACGCTATAACGTGTATCAGCGGACAAACGACACAGGTTCGTGGACAAAAATCGCATCCAACCTGGCAAAGACCAACTACGTGCCGGCATCGCTCACCAACGGTTCAGAATATGCCGTCACAGCAGTGATTAACGGTGTGGAAGGCGAAATGAGCCAGCCTTACCGCTACACCACTCCCGCATGGCCCAACGCCTGGTTCAAGTTCGATTTCGACAACAAGGTGATTTCACGAAACGACTACCGCACGAAATACTGCTGGCCAATGGACCTCGACGGTAACGGAGAGATGGACGCAGTGGTGGTGGACCGCCTCTATGCCGGAGCAGGAAGCTCCGACGATGCTGAGAGCGACGCGTCCGTTGACCTCACCACCAGCCACAAGATACAGGCCTACCGTCTCGACGGAACGCTGCTCTGGACCGTCGACATGGGTCCCAACATCAACATCTGCGGGGGACAAAACGACATGGTCGTGGCCTACGACATCAACTGCGACGGCAGATGCGAGGTCATCATCAAAAGCTCTGACGGCACCCGATTCTGGGACAAAGCCAACAACACCTGGGGCAAATACGCCAACGGCAGCGATAAAGCCGACACCGACAACGACGGTATCGTCAACTACAGCAGCCAGGCAACGAAACTGCCTCCCTTTTACGTCTCCGTCATCGACGGACTCACGGGAGAGGAAATCGACTGCAGCGAGTTGAAATACAGCGAGGTGCACGACGGAGCGGACACCTACACACGCAACAGCCGCGCCAACTACATGAGCTTCAACTATGCCGTGCTCGACGGACATTTCTCCATCTGCTATCTCGACGGCATACACCCGGCTCTCGTCATGGAATGCCTCGACCGAGACACAAACAAGACACATCATAATTATGTCTTCTCATGGGAATACGACTGGAACAACGGCATCCCAACCAACTGGCACCACAGCTCCACATGGAGCCGTAACGACAAGTCGCCATGGCCGGCCGAGTTCCACCAGCTACGAGTAGCTGACGTGGACGGCGACGGATTCGACGAGATGTGTCAGGGCGGATACAGCGTCAACCCCATAAAAGGAACATTCCACAGTCCGGGAATCGGGCACGGCGACCGATGGATTCTCAGCGACATCAACCCCGACCGCCCGGGAATGGAGTGCTACGCCATACAGCAGAGCGCACTCCTCGGACAGATCATCTACGACCCTGCAACGGGCGAGCGCCTCAAGGAATGGTACCTGCCGAGCGTGTACGACGTGGGACGCGGAGCATGCATGGACATCGACCCCAACCACAAAGGATATGAGCTCTACAGCTTCACCGACGACTATATCTATGACTGCACCGGAGCGCCGACCGGCGAGACACGTTCGCAATGGGGAATGCAGACGATGTTTGAAGGCGTATGGTGGAACGACGACCTACTGCGTGAGGAGCTGAACTCCCCCGGCGGCAGCGGATACGGAACCAACCTCATGATCACCACAGTCAGGGGGAAAAGCCGCCTCATCGAGTTCTCCAGGGAGTCCAACTGGGGAAGCATGGGAGGAACCGGCACACGCCCGGCATTCATGGGAGATGTCATCGGCGACTGGAGAGAGGAAATCATTCTAGCCGTTCAGAACGCAAGCTCCAGCACCGGACTCGTGGGGTATACCACCAACCTGCCTACAAATTACAGCATATACTGGCTTCAGCAAGACCCCCACTACCGTGGTGACTGCACCACACGAGGATACTACCAGCATCCGAACACCAGCTTCTACCTCGGCACACAGATGCATACCCCACCCCTGCCACCGGTCATGCAGACAGAACTCAGATTCCGCGAGGGCAGCTGGAACGGAGGATTCACGACCTTCGACCAGAAAAACGCCGAACCCTTCGCCAACGGAAAGAGCGTCATCTTCGACGTGAGCGGAGACAACTCCAAGACCATCGACATACCGCAAGGAACCATGCCGTCAGCACTCTACATCATGAGCCCGCTCAAGCATGAATATACCTTCAGCGGCGAAATCGCAGGTGGCACCGTCTACAAGTCCATGCTCGGAACATCCACCATCAACGGAGACATCACCTCAGCCGACTCACTCATCATCAGCGAAGGCACACTAGTGGTCAACGGAACCGTGACCGCCCCGGTATCGCTCAAGGCCAGAGGCACCCTTGCTGGCAACACCACACTCGACGGAACCATCAACTTTGAGGAAGGACTCAACTATGAGGGCTGCCGGCTCTCACCGGGCACACCGGAAGAACCCTTCGGAATCATCACCTTCAACAAGAACCTCACACTCTCCGGAGGGACCTTCACAGAAATCAACCTGCAGACAGAAGGCGAGGCAAAAGCCGACTGCATCAAAGTCAACGGAGACATCAACTTCATCAAGGAGAACACACTCTCGTTCGTACTCAGCGAGGAGAAACCGGCAGCAGGGGAATACGTGCTCATGGAATGTACGGGCACGATCAACGCCGACACCGACAAAATCAAGACCAGAGGCCTCGTAGGTCTCAACTACGCCATCGAGGTCAAAGGCAACCAGCTGATCATCAACATACGCGGCACCAGGGACGCAGCAGAGGGTGTCGTCTGGACAGGACACACAAACAAACTCTGGGACTACCAGAGCGACAACTTCATCCTTAACGAGGCACCGACCGCATTCGTGGCCAACGATCAGGTCATCTTCAACGACGACGCGGAGAAATTCAACGTCACCCTCACCGACAAGATGGTGACGGGCGGAGTTCACTTCACAAACGACAGCAAGCAGTACACATTCGAAGGAGACGGAGGCTTCAGCGGAACGGGCGACTTCGTCAAGGACGGCAAAGGGACCGTCACCCTCAAATCCACCGCGAGCGACTACACCGGCACCACATATATCAATGACGGCACCGTAGAGGTTGCCAACATGGAGACGGCCGGAACACCAAGCGCACTCGGAGCAGGCAAGGACATACAGATGTCAAGAGGCATGCTCACCGTCAACCACACCAACGCCGCCACGGACCGCAGCTTCACGCTCACCGACACAGCATCCATCAACATCCCCACGGGAACCTTCACCCTCCAGTCCGCACTCAAGGGCAGCAGCGGAGTTCTTGTGAAAAAAGGCAACGGACAGCTCAACATCAACTACGGAGGAACGAACAACTGGGGCGGCACCATTCTCGAGGCGGGTACCATTT
>FLNV01000574.1_pt1 | contig 32732 bp, 30 predicted proteins | sample 1140351 | NCBI WGS metagenome assembly FLNV01 (sample SAMEA3878207, study PRJEB12797) | bioreactor metagenome | biome: Moose rumen | place: Sweden | collected 2011-10
CCTCTTATTACTTCCTTTTATTACTCCCAATTTTACTCCCTCTTATTACTTCCTTTTATTACTCCCAATTTTACTCCCTCTTATTACTTCCTTTTATTACTCCCAATTTTACTCCCTTTTATTACTCCCAATTTTACTCCCTTTTATTACTTCCTTTTATTACTCCCAATTTTACTCCCTCTTTCTCAAAACCCCACAAAAACCACCGAAGAACTGTCATTTTTCACATAATTCTTAAAAAATTTGCATTTTTTTTAAGATTTTTTTGTGACTATTCACAATTTTATTATCTTTGCAACTGTTTTCCATTTTTGCCAGCGCGTAAAAATCAACCTTAGGGAGAAACAGTACGCGAGGCAGTCCACGCCGAGCCTCCAGAGATGCGGCAGCGCATTCCTAAGGCGGGCTTTTAGGGGTGGGAACAGATGGAAAAAGACATAAAAGGCGTTTACTCAAACGCGTTCTTCTGCTCTTCAAACGTCGAACACTTGAAAGCACTCTGAAGAAGAACTGCAACAGTAGATGTCCGTGGGATGTGTTTACGCGCATCCCCTTTTCAGCAGGTCGTGCCTTTCCTTTTCCAGGAACGGAACGGATGCAGAGGGGGACTGTATTCATATCGGCGTGGGCTTCGGTGTTGTTTGTCTTTCAGGGTAGGGCAAGTTCGACGGCCTGAAGAGTGAGATAAGCAACGAGCACGAATCTCACGCTTTTTTTGTCTCCTGCATCGAACCCGATTTAATAGACAAAAACACTGGTCCGATATGACCACATTGACTAATGTGTGTACTCATGGAGGTGAGGCAGATCCTCCGGGTGCCAGACTTATCCCTGACACGATCCCCGAAGCGAAAAGCACTGACAAAGGGGTGTCGGTAAACTTTGTGCCTGACAGCAGCAAGCACTGGTTCGTTTTCCGTGCTTCCTACGGCAGAGAAGACCGGGCCGCCGATTTCCTCATCAACGAGGGCATCTATGTCTACATACCCAAACGGATGGCACTCAAGACTATCCAGGGTAAGAAGAAAAAGGTGATGGAACCTCTGATTCCGAATCTCCTGTTCGTCTACACCACCAAAAAGCAGGCAGAGGATTATATAAAAAACACGCCGCCTTTATCCTTCCTCTCTTATTATTACAACCACTTCCAGACCGACCATCTCGGGAAAAACCCGCCGCTCGTGGTGCCGCAAGATGAGATGGAGAACTTCATTCTTGCCACACGTAACCACAGCGAGCATCTGCTCTTCATCGACGAGTCGCAATGCCGGTTCAAGGGAGGAGAGAAAGTCCTCATCACTCACGGCATCTTCGAGGGGGTCATCGGCCGAGTCGCACGCGTAGCCGGACAGCAGCGGGTAGTCGTCAGCATCTCAAGCCTTGGCCTTGTCTCAACAGCATATATCCCGAAACCATTCCTCAAAATCATTGAATAGGGGGCCATGCGGATTTCTTTCCACCTTGACTATAACGAATTTGACGACCGCCAGCTGATTGACATGGTGCTGAACGGAAATGAGGAAGCGCTTCTCTTCCTGATTTTCGTCAGGTATGCACCTCTCCTCAAGAAACTCTGCAGGAAATTCTACGAGAGCCTCTTTTTCCTCGAGCAGCTCCAGGTGGAACTGTTCATCTCGCTGAAGAGCGGCGATTACCACGCCCTCCGTAGCTTTGGATGGAGGTCTACTTTCGGACATTGGCTGGGAATCGTAGCTGGAAATCTTTTCCAAAGAAAAATGCCGGAATTGATAGGAATCTCCAAATTCACGCTCTCTATAGGTGAGGACCACGAAAACGAACAGGTCTGTCTGCCCGAACCGGAGCACCCTCATGAGCACGACATGAATATGGTGTTGTTGCTTGAGGCTATACAGATATTGGAGGATAAGGACCAGAGGTTCATACTGCTGAAGGAGTTCGACGGATATTCGCCGAAGGAGATTGCGTCCATGCTCGAGTCTGTCAGACGTAAGGAGAACAGGCTGAAAACACGTGTCGTCGATGGACTGACAGAAGAAATCATACCGAACGACAAGTATATCCATATGCTCAAGGGCAGGACAAAAGAGAATCTCAAGGAAATTATCCGTAAATTGAAAAGTGAATTAGAATGACAATACGAATTACCGATGAACTGTTGGCTGCCTATATTGAAGGCAAGGTCTCTGCTGAGGAACGAAATGCAGTAAGACACTATCTGGCACTGCATCCCCGCAAAATGGACCTGTTGCTTGCGCTGATGGACGAAACGGAACTCTTCGACGAGGAGCAGGATGGAAAGAAAGACTGCCCGGCGTGGGAAGACCAGTCTTTTTCGGATATCGCATTCGCCTCTGCCGCCTTCGCCCCGCAAACCAAAGCACGGCCGAAGAAATCATTGTCCGCCCAGGATCCCGTCAGTCTCCGACGAAAACGGATGACTGCATTCCTGAATGACCTGGATTCGTAGGGACTTACTTTATGTATGTCCGAAAAAATGGTTAATTTGATTTCAGATGAAAGACGTGGCAAACAAGGCATATAAGGGACTTCTGGCTTTCGTGGACAGTTTCGCCAACAGCACCGCTGGAACAGCCATAGAACGCAAGACGGATGACGACATCCAACCAGATCCTCCTGAAGAACAAGCTGGCCTGTCTGTTCCTGACTATGTCTTCCCGTCCGACAACTACATCGACCCGGTATTCGACAGCAAGCTGACACGCAGCACCCTTCGTGCGTTCGCACGCAAACACTATGGCAGTCAGCTCGACCAAATTCTTCAGCACGACACCAAGCTCACTCCGACAAACTATCCCTCGCTCCATTCTAACTACAGACACTGCTGTCAGACTCTGGGCATCACCATGCCGCCCGAGCTTTATATCACATCCAGTCTTGCCGGCATCAATGCGCTCAGTCTGGAAATCAACGGAGTCCCTGTCGTTCTCGTCAGCCTCATTGCCGTTGCCCTCCTTTCAGACCTCGAACAGCGGTTCCTCCTGGGCCACGAACTCGGTCACATCCAGCAGGGGCATATGCTCATCCACACCGTGCAAGGGCTGCTCCTCGACCTCAACAAACGTTCCGAGATTATGGGATCCCTCCTCAGCGGCCTGATCGACGTTCCCCTCAACCGCTGGTACCGCAACTCCGAATTCACTGCCGACCGTGCCGGCTACCTCTGCTGCCCCGACATCAACGTCATCACCGCCCTCTTCAGCCGCATCACCCACAGCCCACGTACTGCCCTCAGCCAGTACCTCGAACTCTCAGAGGCTCACCCGCACGTCAGCACACGGTTGGAACAACTAAGAGAGTATGAATATTCTTTTCAGAATGAGTGAACTATATGGAATTTAAGGATTTTGTGTGAAGATTGCCTTTTTGTCATCAGTTGTTTCCTTGTTCATCACGACTGAACATCGGCTGGGTTAGTGGGCGTCTCGCCCGCACATCCGACTGGCGAAGCACGGTCAAGCCAATGATAAATATTCTTCTTCCGCTTTAACCCCAAAGTGCAAACAATATCACACTTATGAAGCATAATAAACGGATACTTACTGGACTGGATCACACATCGTACGAACATCCGTTCGACAGAAAGGCTTTGGCGGCTCTGGAGAAAACTCCGGGGGTTGGGCTTGCCGGCAAATTTATCACTAAACATACGCTTGAGAGAATCTATAATGTCCAGTATACGGGGTCTCATCTAAAGGTGACCCGGAATAATTATCCTGAGATCTATAACTATCTGGAATACGCTGCTCAGATTCTTGATGTTCAGAAAGTGCCGGAACTCTATGTGGAGTGGAGTTATGATATCAATGCAACTACTGTTGGCGCGGATAATCCCATTATTGTCCTTAATTCGGGTTTGATTGACCTTTGTGATGATGATGAAATCATGTTCATCATCGGCCATGAACTTGGTCATGTAAAGAGCAATCACATGCTCTACCACATGATGGCACAGGTAATCAATTTCATTATTGATGCCATCCCGTTTGGAAGTATTGCCGCATCGCCCCTTCAATTTGCCTTGTATTATTGGCATCGGATGTCTGAATTTACTGCCGACCGTGCTGGAATGTTATGCTGTCAGAATCCTGAGGCAATGGCGAGCGCGTTCATGAAGATGGCAGGTCTTCCACTAAAAGAATTTGAGAATATCAGAACCGAATCATTTCTGCAACAGGCACGAGATTTCAAAATGCTTGATTATGAAGGAATGAATAAGGTTGTGAAATTCTTGTCAATTGCCGATGAAACTCACCCGTGGACTGTCATGCGTTCTGCGGAATTGCTAAAATGGATAGAGAGTGGCGGGTACAAAAAGTTCATATCCTAATCTATTTATTGATAATGAATCGGAGGAAGGTGTTGCTTAATTTAGACTACTCGTCTGTGATGTACCCGGATGACAAAAAGACCATTAAATGGTTGAACAGTCTGAGAGTTCCGTACGTGTCGCGTTGGGATTTTATTCGTCAGATTGCCAAACATCCGCTCGACCATACGCTGAAGGAGTGGTACAATATATTTAAGGCTGGCGTAGATTACTACACTTTTCAGGATTTCCTCCGAACCACAACAGGAAAATATCGCGAGGCTTACAATGAGGTGGAGAACCAGGGAGAGGGAATCAATATCACAAAACATAGCTTCCCGCAGATATATCAAAACTTGGTCGACTGTTGCGAGATTCTTAATATAAAAGAAATTCCAGGATATTCAACCGATTGGTATTATGGTCCTTACCATTATTCTAACGGTGAGATACATCGACGTATTATCATGACGTCAGGAAGCATTGACCTTTTTTCTGATATGGAAATGACCTTTGTCCTAGGGCATGAGTTAGGACACATGGCTTGTGGGCATAAGCCCTACCACATGCTTTTGGAGACGTTCTACTTGCCATTCATGAATGACACAGCTTTTAAAGCATGGGCGTCAATCATCAAAATGCCTCTGTTGGAATGGTATCGCATCTCTGATTTCACTGCGGACAGAGTAGGACTTCTCTGTTGTCAAGACATTAAGGCTGCGCTGTCAACAATGGTGAAAAAAGCTGGTCTTCCAAAAAAATGTTATAATAATATAAATATTGAAAGTTTCCTGAAGCAGTACAAAGAATTTGAGGAAAAATATACTAATGTTAGTGATGTAATTATAAAAAACTTGTCACTTCGTTCATCAGAATTTCCTTGGCTTGTCGTACGTGCTGGAAAACTGTTTGAATGGTATGAGTCGGAGGAATACAAACATATAATTGAAAGCAATTAATTGATATGGATACTCAAATAAATTTTCAGACAGATAATTTGGATATCATGTCCATTTTAAATGCTAATCGCATTAAAGAGGAAAAGAAAAAGGATATGATTAAGGACATGGGAATGAGTGCTTGTCAGGTAAGATGTCTCAGCCACCAATGTAATGGTCATTATCATAGCAGACATTAACTATGTACGTCGAAACATCCACACATAACTTCTATTCTTTCTTGCGACAGACGGGCGAAATCGTACCCGGCATTGTTGCTGACGATGATTATATCTGGACGTTTGAGCCTGTTAAACTGTTCACGGCAATGCCAGAGGTGGATATGTTTATCCTCGGCATAACCGAACAATGTAATCTACGCTGCAAGTATTGTTGCTATTCAGGCGACTATCAAAATAGTCGAACACACAGCAGCCGCTCCATGAGTAAGGAAGATGTTGATGAGATTTTTGATTTCGTCGATCAGATTGCTTCCATACGTCCTCTGTATATCGCATTCTATGGTGGAGAACCACTGACACAATACGATTTGATGCAATATGCCATTATCAAAGCAGAAAAACGTTGGAGCAATTATGTAAGGTTCTCTGTCACTACAAACGCTACTCTTCTTTCTAAGGAGAGAACCGACTGGTTAATGGCTCACCATGTTAAAATGGAAATATCAATAGACGGTACGGAAAAATTTCATGACCGCAATCGTAATGACCAAAAAGGTAACGGATCGTTTCAACGGATGTACCAAGCATTGTCTTATATTGTCAATGAGCATCAAGAATACTTACCCAACATTCAATTATTAATGGCACTCCCCTCTGTTGAAGACCTCCCTGCTATCGCTGAAGAATGGCATAACGATGCCATTTTGAGCCAGCTTGCTCCATCGCATATAACAGGCTTGGCTCCGAATTTTACGAAAGGTGTTGCAAAGAAAGAATACGAAAGTCTAAAAGAACAGTTTTTGGCTTTGCTTGATGTTTACGAGCAACATCAGGATTGGAAAGTGATGAAAGCCTATTTCGAGGAGTGTATTGCATATTGGAAAGACCGTCCCGTTGTCGATGTTAGTGGTTCCATACCTATGTCAACCTGTATGCCACGCAACACCAAACTCTATATCGATGCTAAAAAGCAGATTGCCGTCTGCGAGAAGATTTCCGATTGCTATCGTATAGGTAACATTCAAAAAGGAATTGATTGGAATATGGCCAACTTGCACGTAAGTACCTATTATAATAAGCGTGTTCTACGTTGCAGTCACTGTCCCGCCATTCGGGTCTGTGACCTCTGTTTGACAGCTATTGAGTTTAACGATGAACAATGGGATATCCTTTGTCACAACGAGTGTATCTATGCACAGCTTTATATGATGCTGTTCTGTGAGATGGTAGAAAGGAAGATGCTTGCATGAATTCAGTCCCCACATTACATACAGAACGATGCACTCTATCAGCAATAGCACAGAGCGACATTCCTGTTTTACGTCAGATACTTGATGATGCCGAAACAAAGCGTTTCCTTCCAGAACTCTGTGAGGAGTTCTCAACGACAGAAAGCTTACAACAGTTCATTGCATCTTTCGATAAATACCTGCTCCATGATGAAGGCATATTATGGGGTATTCGCAAAGAAGATATGCTCATTGGATTCATCGCCATTATGGATATTTCATCCAATCCAACTTTGTTCTATGCCATGCATCCATATTATCGGAACAACGGATATATGAAGGAGTGCTTAAAAAGAACATTACACTTCCTTAAAAAGAATGATACCATTAAAAATCTTCAAACAGAGGTTTTTATCGATAACTTTATATCCCGTTGCTTACTAAATAATGTCGGATTTAACCTCCAAATGATAGAAAATCAAAAAACATACTATCAATATTATTAAATAACAGAGATTAGTATTTAGTTATAAAATCTTTTAATTATTAAAAACAATGAAACATCTAACTAAATTCTTTATTATGTCGTTGATAACGCTGTCTGTATTCTGTTCGTGTAAAAATGGAAAACAGGCGCAGAAAGCTGTAGAATGGGCTAAACAATTAGTTGGAAAAACGGTTAAAGCTTCCAAGAAAAGTGAGTTTATAACAAAACATGGCGACGATGTGATTAGTCACTTGGAATTAGAAAAAGTGTCATGCTCAGAATGTGATGGAGAGGGAATTGACAGCTGGGGAAATGAATGTGACGAGTGTGATGGAGATGGTTATGTGTATGTGGTAAACTTTAAGTGATGAAACCTATATATGAGCTATAGATTACGTAAACTATGGGATAAGAATCCAAAGGCAGCAGCAAGGGAATCATCCTTTTATGTTGGTTGCTATGCTTTTATGCTAATTGTATTTCTATCCGACGGTTTCAGATCCTGGTCATCTATTTGGGAAATTCTTGTTATCGTTCTAGTTGCAGGCTCTCTTATAGCAGGTTTTTTATATACAGCAAAATGCCAACAAAGAACTAAGGATAAGTCACATACTAGTAGTGATTAACTATCAGCAGATTCCATCGTTTTAAAGAGATTATTAATCCTTGTCTTCTTGTCTTAGACATGGCACACTTGAAACAATTAACTCCCCAAAATAAAAGCTGTGCAGCGTGCATCCAGTGGACTATTTTCATTGCATTGGTTGTGCTGTTTATATTTTCCAAAATCTCTGATGCCAATACTAGTTTTGGAATCAAAGTGCTGGAAATTGTTCTTCTAATTGTTTTAATTTCAATCATTGTCGGTGCTTCTTTCATCATCTTTGATATGCCTGAAAAATTGTCCAGAAGAGAAAAAATCATTTTGATCTTAGCTGGAATTTCTTTCATTGGACTCTTTGTCTGGTTTGTAATATCTGGCATTAAATCTTTATGAAAAAATTTTTAATGTCAAAATATTAGCAGCTTTAACGCAAGGGATGGAAGATAAACCTCGCAAGCAAGGAAAATGGAATCTTAAGACCTCAATTATTTAATAATCATTCCTCTTATAGGCTATTTGTTTGTTAATAATTGTACACAAGAATCATTATATGTAATATTTTCATATTGTTTGGGGGCGTATCTAGTTATTTTCTTGATATATTACATGGGAAAAAAATTAAACGAAAGATAATAGAATAAATTTTAACTTGTAATTTGGTAACTTAAGTATTAATTATGAAAAAGTTCACATCATTTTTAATAAAATATTTAAATCTGACACCTTTTATAGCCATTACATTTTTTTTCTTTGTTATTACGATAATGACTTCTTGTAAAGGGAGGCACATAATAGTTGATTATGATGTTCATACAGAAGAAGACACGATTGATACCAACAAAGCTATTAGGTTTTACAATGACAGTATTGAAGCTCCAAAAAAACTTTTATCTCAGTCGATAACTTTGAAAGAGCATAGAGTCTATTATGTAGATTATTCATGGTCTATGATTTCGGGGTCTAATAGTAATGCAAATGGATCAGGACGCTCTTTATTGAAGTTGGTTCAAGAAAGTCTAAAAAAGTCCATTCGAAAAATTGATGGAGAAAATATAACCATCGAAATAATCCCGTTTCTAGACACAGCTTTATGGAAGGAAACCGGAAAACCTAATAAAATCTTCAAGATTGTTAAAAATAAGTCATTTAATGATGGTGAGTTGGTTAAAATGGATGAATTTATTGATTCTATAGAACCTATAAAGAAACCAGATGGAACTCCTTATAATACTCATCATTCAATTGTAATTAGTGATTTCTTAAACAATCGAATAATTGATAGCAATCAGTATCATATGATGATTCTGCTCACAGACGGAGTGGACGAATCAAACAAAGACAAACTTTCTACGGGCGTAAGTATCTTGGATAAGAACTGGTCAGAACGTACTAATGGCAAATATGTATTTGGTATTTTTTCCAATGTACTGATGGAAGACATTCCTGGGGAATTGCCAAAACGCTTTAAGGAAGGAAACGAACAAGGACTTTTCTATCAACAGGGACTAGATTTCGCCTTTAATCCTTTCATAATTAAAGATATTTCCCCCATTGATATTCGCAAAGATTCTATTGCTCTTGTTCCTTTTGGAGGAACCCCTGTTGAATTCTTAGATCGAGTACAAGAAGATGAGTATTATAGATACACTTTGGAACAACCCACAGATACGTCTTCGTATCTTAAAATATTTTTAGAGACAAAAAAACTTCCTAGGCCAAACGAACACACATATTATTTTAAATGTAATTACAAGAAGAAAGAGAAAACTAATATTTTCCCGCCACATCATGAAATAAAACTTACAATCAAAGACGAGAAATCACCCAATATAAAGTTTTGGACAGCTAGTCAGTTCAAAGACTCTATCTCATGTGTGGTGCAAGAATTGGAATACTGCAAAAAGCTAAATGGTACTTTTGATCAGGAATGGTCTGACACTTTAACGCTTAAATTAAAATATGAAAAGTCAAATGATGCAAAATACAGGAATGAATTAAATAAAATTAAATTATCTGTTGACAATCTTCCTGTCTATGTCAAATTATTAAGTAAAAAGGAATTCTTTTTGGACAAACCTTCTGATTCGATTTGTGTGACCTTCACATTAGACCCTTCAAACGATGAGTTAAAAGACAATATAGATTTTGAATCTTATATAAGTATCACGGGAGCAGATTCTCTTAAGGCAATTTATGTTAATAATATGCCTCTTGATAAAGTTAATAAATTAAACAAGATTGGTATTTTTAGGTTAAGAACAGAAGAGTGTTACCATCCTATAATAATAGCATTAATATGCTTATTTATAGGTCTGCTTACCGCTTTATTCATTACTCTGCTGATATTTTGGATTCGTAGAAAACTTGCTCCTCGATTTCCTGAAGATGTCTCAATCAGGTTTCATCTTCGCAATATAAAAGGGAAAAATCCTAATATTACGATGGCTCCTTGCTTTCCCTATAAAATTGGCTTAGTTAACGTTGAAAAGGGTACTAATGTTCATGGATCTAATATTCTTTTTACTTGTAGATTTACAGATGAATTTATAAATAAAATCATTATTTCTACTGAACAACAAGATGTTGACAGTCCTATAAAGAAATATAAGCGGTTTTCTCGTAAGTGGTTTTCTCAAAAATGGAAAGGAGATACAATATATGTGCAAGGTTTTTATGGCTATCCAATTGATGAAATAGTAATAGCCCTTAAAGGCAATAAGTCGAGAACTTATGCAAAAATTACTATAAGTGAAGGCGCACACAAAAGAAATGAGATACTTCGTCTTTATAAGCTTTCAGGACAAGGGGAAGTTGCAATAGCTGTTAATGACTATGTACAACTTGTAGCTTACAGAAACGGGAAGACAAGCATGGGTAATTAAGACTCAATCGGCTCCGATGATAATAATTCCGTTGTGTTTTAAAAAGTTTTATTTAAAGAAATATTATAAACAATTACATTTATGGAACAAGTAAAAGGTTTACGTTACAAGCGGACTCTGTTTGTCGGCTTGGGAGGTGCTGGGGCAAGGACCTTACGCACTCTTAAAAAAAAGATCTTAACTGCAAACAAGGGGGAACTCCCCAAACAGATAAGATTTTTGTTGATTGACACCAATTCTACAGAATTGTCAAATTATAGAGATTTTGACAGCAGTGAAAAAATTTGTATAGCAGTTCGAGAACCATATCACCGATATAAACATGATCTCGGAACTGCGACTCATGAATTTATACCCCCTAAAAATACCGCTTTTCTTCAAGCTCTAGAAAGAGGAGCTGGACAAATACGTTCAAATGGTCATTTCGCTGTCATAGAGAATCAATATTCTAATAAACTAAGAAGAATCTTCCGTGAGACAGCAGATCAATTAGAGGATATAGATATTGACGGTAAAAGGCTTGAACGTGACCCAAAGATAGAAGTTCGTTTAGTTTTTTCCATTGCAGGGGGAACAGGCAGTGGCGTCTTTCTTCCTATAGCCACATTGCTTCGCAGCGCAATTAAGCATAGTGAATTGACTGCATATATTTATTCCGCAACACATTATTCAAAACAAGTCGAAAATAGTGCTAAATATGCTGTTATGCAGAATGCCTATACTGCCTTATGTGAACTGGATTATATGATGCATTTTGGCAGAGATAAAAGACGCGAAAATATTCGATTCAATTTTGGTCCAGAAGTGACACAAAGTATTGTGCAAATGAGCAGACCTTTCGAGGAAGTCTATTATATCGATAAACACACAAGTTATCCAGCTGCTGATTCTGTTGAGTTTTCATATAATGAAATTAGCCGATTACAAGAAAACACTGCTGAGGTTATGCATATTTCAGCAACGAACATTATTACTGCTCATACAGGAACTGTTGATAATGTGCGTCAGAAAATAATGGAAGGACAGTTCGATGTAAGTGATAAATTTGCATGGGTGTCAGGTGTTGGTATAGCGGAATTGTTCTTCAACAAGTTAGATCTTAGCAATCCAAAAGTTGTGGAAGCCTGCTATAATGCTGTAGATGCAAGAGTTGACTCTGAAAACAAACAAAAAGATTTAAGCTATGAGGATGAAGATAGGATTGCTCAGAGTTTAATTTCTTTACGTTATGACGAATCTAAAGGGCCATTAGACAAAGATCCGATTCTAAAAAGATTCGGCAATCTGGAAATGTTAAAAACGGAATGTGATGAAGTAATTGACAAAATATCAGATGACATGCAACTCGTGTCAGAAATGAATTTTACAATAGATGATATACTGGTTAAAAAGGATCGAAAGTCTGATGAGATTATAAAGGATATAGTAGATGATTTTGGTAAAGAACTGGATATCCTTATACACAAACTCTTAGATAACGATAGAGACCACAAAAGTGAGAAAGTAAAAGGCTATGACGGTAAAGGTGGTGGAATGAGTTTAAAGATTGTTAGGTCAATTTTAAGACGGGTTGATGCCAAATTGGATGCTTCTGTTAAGAAAATAACTCAGGAACAAAATGAGCACAAATCTATTTTTGACAAAGAAGAAAAGAGGCTTAACACTCTAATATCTCAGATAAATGTAGTTCCAGGAGGACAGAACGGTCAGGGTAAAATAGGCAACGGAGGTAATGCTGTAGTAGGTCTAGCGGCTCAGATACGGACAGCACAAAAGAACGGATTGTACAATTGTGTTTTAGTTCAAAGAGACGGAAAGACAATAAATGTACTTAATGGATGTAAGGAGAAAGTAGAAGAAGCAATTACGATGCTTAATGATTGGGAACATATTTTAATTGATGCCAATTCTTTTGGACAAACAAAAATGAATCCCGTTAATAGTAACAGTGATAATATTGTTGCAAAATCTAATCGCGTTGATGTTCAGATGGTTAATTGCGAAAATGGTTTGCGATTAAAATATGACAATATTAAGGAGATAGTGACCCGTTCTTTGAGTGGCGAGTATCAGTCTAATCGTGATAAATTCGATGCTATATGCAGATTACTGATAAAAGAGGCAGGATCTTTACATGATTATCTTGTTGATGGAATTGAGGAGATTAAGAAACTCGCAGAAGATGGTCATGTCAGAGTTGAACGTACAGAATGTCAGCAGAAGATAAATCGGCTAATAGACTTATCAACCCCAACAATGCAAGTTGATACTCATGGCTATGGTGATAGAGTCAAAGAAGATCATTTTTGGTATATTATGACAAATTGTCCTGAAGAAAATGTTGTGGAAAAGCCAAAAGTCACAGGTAAAGAAGAAGACAAGAACAAATCAGTTGGGCGGCTTCTAAAAGAACTTATCGAACAAAACACATTAGATGCCAAAATTAATTTGGTTCATGTTCCAGGTTGGAATGATAAAGCAATTGTATATAGAGTAGATAGTGCAATTCCTGCTTATTTTGTAGAAGGTGTTTGTATCAATACAAATGAAGATAATTCTCTTGAAGGGTGTGAAGATGGATATACTCTTGAAGGTTGTTATGAGGAATTAAAGAAGACAAGACAATCATATACACCATTCTCACATGAGAAACTGAGAGAAATTCTTGAGAATAAGATATGTGCTCTCAAACCTCTTGATGAAATTGAGAATGACAAGATTCTTGACCTTTGGTTGAATTTCTTAATTCTAAATTACATCAAAGTTGATAAGGTGGATGGTACTTATTGTATAGAATCTCCTATTTGTGGTAAGCGACTAACAGACCAATTAGAGTGCAGAAAGGACATTCTTATACTAGGAACCACGCGGTCTGAAGCTTTTGAAACATTCCAAAGATACTGTGGCGAGTTGCTTAAAGAAAAGAATGATTATAAAAATATAATAAAGAAGAAAGTTGTAATAGCAGGACCAGGCAAAAAGGGTGAATCTGAAACTGTGGAGAATATTAATGCCATCCATTCATGTGATTATATTACAAATGAGTATCTTTGTAAATACAAAAAGGTTGATATTGAGAATTTAACCAAAGAAGATGATGACTTTAAGTTACTTGACCGTGAAATGAAGCAACTCGATAAACGCTACAAAATATACTACAAAATGAAGCAGGAAAAGGAGCGTAATGAAAGGCTTTCCGAATGTGACGATAGTGCATTAAAAGAGTATTGTAAGAAATTAAAAGAACAGAATCAAGATACGAAAGAATGAAGTATACACTTCACATAGCATTTGACGAGGACATAGGTGATGCTGTTTTGCGCACCTGTGAATATGTAAAGAAGTATGGGGAATATGTTTCCCCATACTTTGAACCTTTGTTGATGGAGAAGTCTGGAGACGGTGCAACTATTATGCGTCCAGAAAAGAATTGCCCTATTTCTGACATGGCTATTCGCGCCTTGGAAATATATTATCAAATTCCATTGCATTGGGCAGTTGAGAGTAAAAAGGAACATTTGGCAAATGGCAATGAAATAGAGGATTACTTTGAGCAGAAGTATGCACATAACATCTTGGAAGATAGTCCTGTGGAGGCTGAATTACATCTTATGTTATATGTTCCATTGTTCAAGGAAGGTGTTGCAGAGAACGTACGTCAGGTTGTAGATAATTTGGCTGTAAGCCAGAAATACGTTGTCAATGTATTAGCTATACCATACGATATTGCCCAGGCATGTGGACTAAAGCATCCATCATTAAGTAGAGAAGAACGATATCGTGTGATGTTAGGGAATGCAGAAGCCTTAGCCGCATTGAGTGAAGAAAATACAAGATTGCGACATATCTTTACATTCCAAAACTACAATGCAAATAAACAATCGAAGAATTTCGATTTTAAGAAATTTGTCAAGACCTGTGGAGAGTTGTCAATGGCACTGATAGAACATTACGATGTGGTTTGCCACTACTCCGTCCTTGACCGTCCTTTCTATGCCATCAATGTGGATTCCATGATTATTGACAAATATCTCATTGTTGACAGATGGTTTCGTGAGTTATTCCAGGAGAATGTTAAGCCAAACATTATTGATGACGATACTCTAGATAAAGAACGAGTTCGTGATACATATCGCAGGATTCTGAAAGAAGAGGCATCTTTGTTAAAGGATTATAAGCAACATTTAACGAATAGCCTTGAAAGTCAGGCTGAATATGATAAGTTGTTCACGAAGGATGTAAAAAACAGGATTCGTGAAATCCTGCGGAAGAACATTGAAGAGGATAGTTTGAATATCGCTGAGCAAAGATATCTGTTCTCTCTCTTTAACCAAATAACGACAGAAACAGACTTTGAAAGTGAAGATCTGGATGATGCCGTTTGGCAATTAGAGGATTTCAAACTCGATGAATTGGAAATACCCGAAGAGAGTGATTTGCGTGAGTCGTATAGAAAACTTCGTCAGTATTCTAAAGATATTGCCGAATTAAAAGACGTTATTAAAGAGCAGGAACAGGTTGTTGAAGAGTTGAGAGATAAAATCACTGAGGATTATAAGTACGATGGAGAGCTTACTGACGAAGGATTTAAGATAGGAGATACTATATTCAAACCATACAGATGCCATGAAATGCCCTTGGCTAATAATTATGAACGTCCGAATGATCAACTTCTGCCAAGTTCTGTTGATTTACGCAAAGATTTCTCCTCTATTCGTAATCAGAAGCATCAAGGTGCTTGTTCGTCGTTCAGTCTGGTATCGGTCATGGAATTTTTCTTACGACGTGCTTTCAATGAACAGACGGATTTAAGTGAAGCTTTTGTCTATTATAATGCTCGCGTCATAAATAACAAGACTAATGAAGATTCTGGCAGTACTTTCCAAGATATCATTCAATCAATGCATGACAAGGGCGTTTGTCTGGAAGCACTTTGTCCATACGATCCCAATGTTTATGACGAACAACCTTCTGAAAAAGCGTATTCTGATGCAGTATCAAGAAGGATTACTGAAGCCAAAAACGTTAAGTTACAAGTTGAGGACATTAAGTCTGCATTAGCAAAAGGCTATCCAGTCGTTATATCTATTCGGGTATTCGACCGTTTTGTGAAAAATGTAAACGGTTTCATTGATATCCCATCTGAAAGTGAATTGAAGGAAGAAGAAAACCACGCTATGGTGGTTTGTGGATATAGTGATAGTGAAGGATACTTCATTGTCCGCAACTCATGGGGAACTCATTTTGGTGATAGGGGTTACTGCTATTTGCCTTATGATTATATTAGGACTCCAAAGTTGGTTAATGCTGCTTATGTCGTAACTGGTTTAAATATTGAGGGCTATGAGGGAAAGAATGTGTCTGGAGCAGACTCCTTACTGAAAGACCGAGACTTCAATACTCAGCATGTTATTAATCTGAACATATTAAGAGAGAAGCAAAGGATTTTGGAAGCTAATAGGCAGAGAATAAAGGAAATGCAAAAGAAATACTTAGAGTTGTTTAACCAACTTGGCAATATTGCAAACCTTGACATCTCTCTTAACGAGATAAAAGACAAGACGGACGAACAACGTAGAAATTTGGAGCAAAAATTAGATATAGAGATAGAAAAGCAGAAGCGAGAACAACAACAAGACAAAAATTCTAAAAGGCGATTTTCTTTCTTCTGGCGAAAGAGCAAGACTCCTGAGAGTATTGTTATTAATGATGTTGATGAAAAACCGGAAATTGTACGTATTAAAGAGGAATTAAGGGAGTTGGATTCTGTAATGGATGTACAACGCAAAAAATTCCGAATGCAAAATGCCATCTTTAAGGGTATAAATGCCATAAATCAAGAATTGATAGCGGAAAGTATACGTATCCAGCAGATGAGTGATAACTTCCTTTCCAATATAAAACGAATAGACGAACAAAATAAGAAAGACGAAAAGGAGTATCAGATAATACTTAACTCTAATTTATTGCCCATAGACAAAACTATTGAGAGACTCAGAAATTTGCCAGAAGTAAGAAGAATCTTTACCAGTATGGTAAAAAATATGCGTGATGAAATCAAGAATAAAATAGGCTTTTATGAAATTCTTGGTGATGCACGTAACAAGTTGGTTAAAATTTTATTGAAAAACTTTAATTTTAATATTACAGAATACAATAATGATGACTATTTCCTGCCATTCTTCTCGAAAATCCGCCATAGTGCTGTAATGGTTCAGGTATATGGTGGCCTTCCAGAAGGGTATGGAGATGAGACTAAATTTTTTTTCAGTAACCTATCTGAAAAGCCTAACCAATTGGCAAAGGACAGAATCAGGAATCTTCAGATTAGTGACAACCTCCGTATGTCATTTCTCCATATAGAAAAATACAATGTGGAAGATTTGTATATGTTCAGAGAAGAATTCTGGAAACGATAATACATTGCTTACACACATTTTGATTATAATTATGCTTGTAACCGGGTAAAGTCATCTGTCACTCCTGAGATAGAACAGCAGGTGAGCAATATACTTGCAAACTGGTTTGACATGGACTCTCAGTCTTTAGGACAGGATGGGATTCCGTCTGACTCTGGTCAAAGTGATGATTATGCTCCTCAGCCTGTATTTCAGAATCCTCAACATCAAACCATTAATCGACCCGATATAGACGGACATATCGGAACAAATACCCATCCATCAAATCAGAAGCCCATTTGGAATGATGACGAGGATGTGGTGATTGATTAGAATTACAATTAATACGAGAAAGAATGGCTACTTCTCTAAAACAACGAAAACGAGGCTCTATCCAAGATTTGAGGTCTTTCTTTAATGATGTTCTAGATAAGATGGAGAAAACTATATGGATAAAGTTCCTAACTTTTGTTTTTACAATAACTGCCGTTTTATTTATTTCATGGTGGGTCTCCTACTTAATATCATGGCTTCCTGCATGGAATGGTAACATTGACTCTGTAGATAAACTAAAAGAAGTTCCTTTATTTAATTTTTTTGCAGCTTTATGTAGATTTATAATAGCCCTTTTTTTTTGTATAATATATTGGATGTTCGCCCGATTGTTTTGGTCGAAACGTCCTGTCGAACGTGACAGATGCTTGTTCGCCCATTCTGGATGGGGAGTGGTTGTCTATTCCTTTGGTGCAATCATTTTGATTGTATTTGTTCTTATGACTGTGGCTAATATCATGTGTGCAAATACAATTTTTGATGATTCTGCTAAACTGAGGTCTGACTATCGTGGCGTATTTGGGATAATCAAACGCTCCTGGGATGTAATTTGCCAATTTACAGATCCTGGTAATATTCATGATTCCACAAATCTTCAAGGTAATATTATTGCTCTAATCTGTGCCCTTGCTGGTATTCTATGTTTATCAGGATTGGCTGTTTCTGCACTCGTAAGTATGATTGCAAGACGAACCCAACAATGGAAACAAGGATTAATTCATTATACTCATAGTTTTAGGAACTATGTTGTGATAATTGGAGTAAATGAACAAACAGCAACAATAATTAAAAAGTCCCTGAAAGAGCCTGGCATTAAATATGTTCTCATTCAAACCCGTAGGAATGTTGAGAGTGAAAGGGCTAAATTGGAGCTGAAATTAGAACGTGAAGAAGAAAGAAAGGTTGTATTCTATTTTGGAGAGCGGACACAATATGAAGATATTTACGATTTGCATGTAGAGCATGCAAAAGAGGTATATATTTTGGGAGAAAATATGGATTATGAAAATGAGCTTGATCATGATTCATTTAATATGACATGTTTGGAGCTTATTGCAAAATATTGTAAAACAATTAAAGACGGTAGCTATAAGAAGAATTGGGAAAATGAAAGAATTAAGTGCCATGTCGAATTGGAATACCAAAGTACTTTTACTGCATTCAAATCAACTCATATTTATAAAAATCTCAACGAGGGACGTGTTGAGTTCATCCCCTTCAATGTCCATGAGATTTGGGCTAAAAAGGTTTTAGTCGATAACTTTGCAGTATATCCAGAAGGTAATTTGAAGAAAGTTCAGCATTATCTTCCTATTGACACATATAGAGTTGATGGAAAGGATGGACAAAAAATCACAGTAAATTTGACGGAAGCTGAACAAAAGTGCGTTCATCTTATCATTATTGGTATGAATCAGATGGGGGTGGCATTGGCTGTACAAGCTGCTCAACTTGTGCATCTACCTAATTTCGTAAATAATAACAATCTGAGAACTACCATCACTTTCATAGATGATAATGCTGTCAAGGAAAGTGAATTTTTAATGGGACGTTTCTCTGCATTATTTTCTTTATGTCGCTACAGAACTATTGTTTGTGGAAAAAATTCCTTTAATAAGGACGCTTGTACAAATGAAGAGGATGATTTTGATATTCGGTGGGCCAGCCAAACTGATAATACTTGTGGATGGCAGAATTCTGAATATACAGGTAAATATTGCCATCTTGGCACAAACTTCATGGATATACAATGGGAATTTATAGAAGGAAATGTAGCAACAAAAGACATTGGGGATTATATTTCTGCCTTGTCTATGGATACAAAGCATAGAACATGTACAATTGCCGTTTGTTTAAATAATCCTCAACAATCTTTAGCAACAGCTTTATATTTACCAGAGATGGTACTTAAACGCGCGCATCAGATTCTCGTATATCAAAAGAATAGTTTTGATTTAATTGACAAAATTGCAACAAGCGAGAAAGAATGGAAGCGTTACGAGAAATTAAAACCTTTTGGAATGATTGAGGGATGCTATATTGATGATGCTTTTGATAGCTGTTTAGCAAAACTAACATATATGGTTTATTCTGACAAATTGTCTAAAGGACAGCCATATAAAAGTAAATTAAAGGCTGAGGCGGATCGTTTGTGGAAAGAGATAGGGATTGACTATAGATTGTCTAACATTAATCTTGTTGATTCTTTCTCGCTAAAGATTAGAAGTGCTGGAAATAATTGGACGGAGCAAAAAAAGACTTTCCGTGACGAGAATAAGTTAGAAGCATTGGTTTTAGCAGAACATAATCGTTGGATGACTGAAAGATTGATAATGGGATATCGACCATTAACGTCAGAAGAATGGAATGGGATGAGGCAGAAGATAGCTGAAAATCCATTATTTGACTATATGTCAGAAAAACAAAGGCTTAAAACAAAATCAAGGGCTCATTTAGACATTTGCTCAAATGATCAATTGAAAGAACGAGATCCAGTTACATACAATCAGAGAACAGATGGGAAAATTGTTGGTATGATTCCCTTTCTACTGAACTTTGCTCAAAGGATGTGTACTAATGACATCCTGAATAATATGAAAAATGTTGAGTCGCCTACTTCATTTGTGTGGGATATGAAAAGGGTAATTGTCAATGACAGGGATGCCGTTGTGATTAAAAAGAGTAAAAGAGGAAATGAGGATAGAATTGAATATCTTCATACTTTTTGGGTTGGCAAATACTTAATAACAAGGAAACAGTGGAGAATGGTGATGGGGGAATTACCACCGCAATTACAAGGTTGTCCTAAAAGTGAAGATGATAAACCGATTACATTTGTCTCAAAGGAAATGGTGGACGAATTTCTTATAGTGTGTAATCATGTTACAGGCTTGAAATTTAGATTACCATGGATTGAAGAGTGGAAGTGTGTAAAAGAACATTGTGATGAGGATGTGAAGGATTTGGAAAGTAAAGTATGGCAATGGACACAATCTCAGCTATTTGAGAACTGCTATCAATTTTGTGGCAAAAGTCAAAAGTTTTTTGATGAAAAATGGAATAAAGATGAAAGTTATTGGTTACCAAACTTTAAATCATCTGATTTGGGCTTCCGTCTAGTATTGCCATACGTTTTTGATAGAAAATTTGATGATGAATTCGATGATGGGGTAGTTGTCATTGACGAGTTATTGAGTGAGAAGAATCTTGTTGCTGTTAAAGGTGGCGTTGTGGAGTTAAGGGATAATGATAAGGTGAAATATAAAGTTAAAGTGAGTGATTTTAGAATATTGAGAACACCTGTCACTCAGAGACAGTGGGAGGCAGTAATGGGAGCAGGCAATAATAGGTCCTTACACAAAGGTGATGATTATCCAGTTGAAAATGTCTCATACAAGCAAGCTAAAGAATTTGTAAAGAAATTAAATGATTTAAAAGGTTGTACGGTCGATTTGCCGACTGAGGCGGAATGGCAGATGGCTGCAGTACAATCAAAAGCTGGAGAAAAGACAATTTGGCATAGAGGGAATTCCAAATCTACTCATAAAGTAAGTACATGTTCTTCGAAAAAAGCACAAGTTTCCGATATCTCTGATATGTGCGGTAATGTCTGGGAATGGTGCTTGGATTACTTTGCGGACTTTTCCACTTTTTTAGACGAGAATAAAGAGAATGAAGATAAAGGAGGGCCAGCAAAAGGATTTGTTAGGGTGATGCGTGGTGGAAGTTGGCAATTTGATAAAGATTGGTGTACAATAAGTTCCATAATGAGAAGTTATTGGCTTCCTGACTATGAAGCGGAAGATGTCGGTTTCCGAATCGCCATTTCTGAAGCGGATTACAATGAATTGAGGAGTAAAAGCAACTAGTGAATGACATCTTCTGATATTCAGCTTTCTGACCATTTTACCTATAGTAAGCTGCTGCGATTTACGATGCCTACAGTATTGATGATGCTGTTCGCATCAATCTATGTCATAGTGGATGGACTGTTTGTGTCAAACTGTATTGGTAAGGATGCCTTTGCTGCAGTCAATTTAATCTGGCCATTCCCAATGATAATTGGTGCATTGGGATATATGTTTGGTTCGGGTGGCTGTGCCTTAGTGTCAAAGACATTGGGAGAAGGTGATGCACAGAGGGCGCGTTGTCTATTTTCGATGTTCAGTTTGTCTGCACTCAGCTATAGCATACTATTATCAGCAATAGGTATCTTCTTTATAGACGATGTTGCCCGATTATTAGGTGCGACAGAAGGTCAGATGTTGGATGACTGCGTTACGTATGGCAAGTTGATTATGCTCTCCATGCCTTTTTTTGTCTTACAGACGATGTTTCAGCCTTTTATGATTGCAGCTGAAAAACCGGCATGGGGACTTGCCATAACCTTCGTTGCGGGATGTGTGAATATCATTTTTGATGCAGTTTTCATCTGGTTACTTAACATGAAAGTAGCAGGTGCTGGATGGGCTACACTTGCCAGTCAGATGACGGGAGCATTATTGCCTGTGTCTTATTTCTGGCTGAAAAAGCCATCGGATTTATACTTCTCTACACCAATCTTTGACTTGAAAGCTTTCAAGAAGGCGTGTACAAATGGAGCATCCGAGTTCATCGTCAATGCTTCTGTGCCAATTGTAAATCTGCTCTATGTGTATTCTCTATGGCGTATTGGTAGTGTGGATGGTGTTGGAGCATACGGAGTTATCATGTATGTCAACGTGATATTCTTTAGTGTTTATACTGGTTTCTCTATGGGAAGTGCCCCTGTTGTCAGTTACAACTATGGGGCACAACGAATGTCAGAAGTGCAGAATGTTAAACGACGGGTATTGAAAATCCTGCTAGTTTCAGCTGTAATAGTTACATTGACAGCAGAACTCTTAGCTCCTCTGGTCGCATGGGGATTTGCCCATGGAGATGTTGATTTCAATAATATGATATATGAAGCATTTGCATGGTATGCGGTTTCATTTCTTCTTGCACCCTTCAATATATATGCTTCGTCTTTCTTTACTGCCCTGAATAATGGAAAAGTTTCTGCCGTCATATCGGTTTCAAGGATTCTGTTATTCCAAATAGGAGCCATGGCTCTTTTACCTTTATGGTTTTCCATACACGGCTTCTGGGTGGCACTTCCTGTGGCTGAACTACTTTGCCTTCTTGTAACGCTATATTTCTATAGGACAAACAAATCTCGATACAAATATTGACAATGAAGATACAGCTTGACCGAATACAAAAGATAGCCTTTGCACGTATCATTTCTGATTTGATAGAAGCTGATTTTATAGTTGAAGAACGCGAAATGGAGTTTTATGAAAGCATCATTTCAAAGAATGGTCTCAACATTAGCGAATCGATGCTTATTGAAGCCAAGACGATGGACTTGGCAAAGGCGGTAAAATTCCTGAAAGAGCTGGATATAAAGGAGCGAACCTCCATTATCAAGATTCTAAAAGAACTTGCATTGTCTGATGGAAATTGTGTGCCTTTGGAAGCCATCCAGATTTTTGCATTGGAACAAGCGATGGAGCATGATGCCTACCTGTACTCAGTCCCCTCAAGCGATATAAGCATTGACAATATGAAGGTTATATATATTGAAAATGAGAGGGAGACAGAGGTGTCGAAAGCTATTGAAAAGAACTATCGTTCCATCAGTAACGAGTTCGCTCTCGCTGGATTTGACTTCGTATATATTCCCTTTGTGGTGGAGGATTACAAACAGATGAAACCTGACTATTTGAAAAAAGTTATCAGATATATGATTCCATCTTCTTCACAAGAGAAGATTAACTCTATTTGTAATGACTTGCAGAAGATGACTACCGACAAATTCTGTAGAAACCTGCTCTATAAGAAAATTCAAATACCTCTGATTGACACTAAACCATCATTACTCATCAAGATTAATGAATCTGCACTCATAGACCAATATGGGGCGGACTGTACAGAGCGTACCAATTTTGCAAATTACCTTCGCATAGAATTAAGAGGAGATGATATGTTGGATGAGATACGCCAGTTGATTGATTCATATCACGAGATGATTAACTGCTCCATATCCGTCAATAGTAAATCCCCAAAACAAAAGTTTATGTACTATGGTTTTCACCGCTCGCTTTTTGATATGATAGCATACGGACGTGAACAAAAAGATTATACCTTGTCATTCGACTTAAGAGGCAAACAAGCGGCGGTCTATTTTGAGCCTGTTGACGGAAGCAAAGAAAGAATTCCAATAAAACTCAATCCTCACGAGACGACTTTATACGTCATGATCGTCAAAAAATCCTTTAAGGGGAAAGGGCTATATTGGAGAGAGAAGGAGAATGCACAGAAAAGAGCTGTTCTTGAAGAATACAATCACGTTTACAAGCGTTTGGCGTACGGTCGAAAAGCGGAGGACTATGTGGACAGGTCACGCATACATCATATCAGGAACAGAATCCGTTGCATCCCAGGCATTTGTAATATGGAACTGTTCATACCATGTAATATCAAAGACGGAAATAATTCGTATTATAAAGTAAAAGCCACAGAAAAAAGTGTTCAAATTATTGAATAATAGCTGCTTAAGATCAAACAAACTACGTTGTATTCAAATGAGCTTTCAAAACAGGGTTGTTGAATGCAACGTTTTTTCCTTTGGTGAGGTGTTGGAATAGCCGTACCTTTGCAACATCAAAAGTTGGAAACGAAGGTGGCATGAGACGCACGATGCGTATCACTACCAGAGTAAAACTAAAAACGTTAAAACTATGGGAATGTTTGGTATCATTTATGGTCTGGTTGAAGAGACCTATGGAATCATCACTAATGATGATAAGCATGTGAAGAGAGGTGCAAGACGGGCATGTATAGGTGCTGGCACAATGCTTGTTGGGGATTTCTTTGGAGTATCTGATACGATAGCAATTGCTGCTGATGTAGCAGATGCTGCTGATGTGGCAGATGCAAGTAGTGCATAGATAAGGATTATTGCTCCATGGATAGAACCAAATTAAATAACACAAAAAAATTAGTAGTATGAAATCGATATTTCAATCAATTAAGAATGGCTTAAAAAAAGTTGGAAACGTTTTACTCGACATCCTTTGCATATTTTAAGCAATAAAAAATATACAATTATGATTGTTACAAGTTATCTTATCAATCTCGCAAAGCGGGCAGCCACGGGTGAACATGTTTATCCTGCTGAAATTATAAAACTGCCACAGGTTATTGACAAGGCATATGGTGATGGTGATGGCACTCTTGAATTTTCAGACGTTGCAGACGCCGCTATTGAAATTGGTGGTGAGTTGCTGGATAAAGCTTCTCATGTAATTGACATTTTTGGCTCAATCTTTTAATGCAATAATTATGGGAGCATTTGGATTACGACGCAGTATCGTGAAAACAATGATAGGCGTTGCAACGGTTGATGACGAAATAGTCGTAAAGGGTTTGAATAAAAATTCATCAATATGGTTACTGATGAAGCAGACGTAGTGGCTAGTGAGTTTATCAACAATGCACATAAAGACAGCGATGATAATTTACAAATCAGCTTAAAACTATAGACTATGATGTTTGGTTATCTTCTTGGATGGCTTATTGGTTCATGGATGGACTAATAGCAGGTGAGAGAAAACAGGGGCTCTTACAACATGGAATAATTCCCTGAGAGCAATAATTTCCTAATTAAAGATGTAAGATGGACGACGTTATCGAGATTATTGGCGAAGTTGCTGAACCTGTGTCTGATACATTGTTTCTTTATTCTATATCATTATTTTGCATTATCTTTGCACCAAAATTTCTTATCCGACACAAATATGGGTTTGTTAGGTATGATTTATCATATAGCTGCCATTGGGCATAGTATAACGACCAATCAAGAAGAAAAGATTGGTAAACATATCGAAAAGGCCAAACAGAGTTTTGTGAAATCCGCAATTGACCCTTTAGGAATATCGGATGTTCATGACATCATAAAAAAAGATGAGGATGGAAAAAAGATAGATTAAAATCAAATTGGAAGTACTTTAGCAATATATGACACCGTTAGGTTATAATACAGGTGGATCGCAGGAAGCGTTTGGCACAGGAGAGACCGTCATCTCCGGTTACTTTGCAGGACAGATGGCAGGTATGCTGCTTTCCGGCTTCCGGGCAAGGAAACAAGGGAGGAAGCAAAATGAACATTCCATCTCTCTCCAGCAGGAGATGAACGAGATGAGACTGGCCTTAGCCCGTGAGAAGGGACTGGCGGAACTGAATTTCATCCGTGAATGTCACCAAAGTGGTATGGCTTTCCAAAGAGAGTGTGCCCGCCAGTCGTACATCAACCGCCAGCAGGAGGAGGAATTCCGTAAGTTCTGTGAATCTACCTGGCATCCTCATTTCCGTCCGGACATCGGGGCGGTGTTGACTGAAATGCAACATCTGGACATGGATGAGAAAGGCGTGGTCAAAATGAAACTCATGATTGCCCGGACACCGATGGTGGCTATTGGCTTGAACCGCATGGGAAGCTATACGGCATTCTGTGATTACTTCAAGAGCGAATATGTTCAAAAGTATGGGCTGAATGTTGACTGCCTGTGGCTGCAGACCTGGGCAAGTGATTGTGTGAGTGCTATGGCTGACACCATGAATTTGCACTATATCATGCAGGGTATTCCATCGATAGTTCTTTATCCGATTCAGCGGGGAAGCAACCTGTCGCTTGAAACTGCCACTTGGGGCTACCAGTTAGGTCTGACCAGCATGGCATTCGACAAAACCTTTAGGATTCCGATTGTGGAAATCGAGGCGGACACAAAAAGGCTGTTTCGTCTGTTGGTTTCGGCCACGGCATACATAGACGACTGCTATAGGGTATTGCTCTGCCAGTCAAGACCTGAATCTTTATATAAGGTAAAGGATGAACTGCAGAAAGATGAATATGTCTGGAACTTGATCTGCGGGAAATACCAATCACTGATTGCTACGGTCAGGGACGCAAGCGAAATGCTTTTGTTGGAAGACAAGATAATGGATGAACTGCATGAAACGATAAGGTTATGATAATAACAGGAACCATCATAGGGGGTATCTCATTTGGAATCCAGGCATTCAACTCCTGGAGCAACGAGGCTAATGCCAAGAAGATACGTGAAGCACAGGAGACTTTCCAACGTGCTGCACTGAGCCAGAATCTCGAAGAGACTAAGCGGCTGTTCGAAGAGATGCTGGCTACAAGGCGTGAGGTCATGGCAGAAGATCGACAGAATCAGCTTGGCATTCTAAGGGAGCTGCATCAAGAGAACCTTCTCAATATTGCCTATATCACTGCATTAGACAGGTGGCCTCTTGCAGTGCATCCATTAGTGATGAGGAATGACAATCTCTTCAATGACGAAAACGCAGTTGAGGACATCGTCCCGGTCAATATTGTGTTTGGCCCTTGCCGCGACCGCAATTTTCAGACGATGATATGGAAGCAGGTGGAAGATGAACTGGCCATCCGCTTTTCCAATTTTTGGAAAACAACAGGGACTCATCCCGTAATCTTCTTGCAGGACGCCTGGAAGGATGAGTATAATCAGGCAGACAGTGCCATGTGTGCCAATATACGAGCTAAGGTTATTAACACCCCGACCATAGTTCTCTCTCCTATCGTTACAAACGATGGGCTTCAGATAGAGATGACACATTGGTGTGTGGAAGGTGGCGACCCCAACGCCAGCTATGAGAGAGACATACGCCTTTCGCTAAATGATTGTTGCCACTATTACAAGAGAGAGGAGACATACGATGAGGATCGAGTGCCTGAATATGTAAAAGAACTTGCTGACCTGATAGAGAGTATGGTAGGCTATCTGGATGACCAGTATATGTGGTTGAAGTATGGCATCGTTCCTCAGTTCCCTACCATCCTGCAAAGTCATATCGATATTGATGAAGAAAGCCGTGGAATTCTATATGTGCAGTATGTGGACATGTTCAGGAGCAGCTTGGAGAATGGACATGTCAATGTCGTGGCCAATCTGAATACAGTTCTGACCTATTGCCTTCTGATAGATGAGTTTGGTGGAAAGCATGAGACATTTGGAATAGTGCTGAGGATGTTCTATGGGGAAAACCTTTTGGCAGACATGCGTAACAACACGCCGGCTTATGATACCGAGAAACTATTGGCATTCCTCTCTTTCTGCAAAGACAATCAGAAAGCCATTGCCTTGGAGACTGAAACCTACCACAATATGCGTTGTGGGGTGTCGCTGGTAAAGCTGAACAGGGACAGCCAAGGCAGATATGCAGAAGTTGTCAGCGGCAAGTCAGCAGATGAAGCAAAGGATGTCATTCTACAGAATGAGCTGATCGACATCCCGTGCGCATTATTTGCCACCAAGTGCAAGAATATGTGTGATGAAGTGATTGCTAGATGTAGGACGGAAACAAAAAGCGATACAGACCGTCGTAACTGGTGCAGACCAAAACTTCTGGAGCCAATGAAAGTTTTTTTCGAAGAAACAATGGAAACTATTCTTACAGAAATAGACCATAGAACAAATAACTTTGTGGAAAGTTTGGCTAATAACTGTTTGCAGACGACATGGAGCGAACTACAGAATGATAAGATGCTGGGAATTGTTGAGGCAGATGGCGATACCATGACAGAGAACGACACATCCCTGATACTGTCCTCTGCAAGAGATACCATTCAGAAATATGCCAAAAATAAGATGGTTATTGTTGGTCATGAGTTCTGGAAGGAGAACTACATCAAGGAGAGTATTGAAAATAGGCTATATAGGTTTTGCAATGCATACCTTAGAGGTTGGATTGAGTACCGTTTTCTGAAAGAAGACATCATCTATGACAGTCTTTCAGATGAGGCGATTGGGAATATCGATGCCAAATTGGACGATGCCCTTGAGATGATGAAGGCTGTTGCATGCAACTATGTAGACATGCTATTCTCGCAGGAAACTGATGCATAGGTTGCATAACAAATAACGAACAACGATAAACGTAATAGACAAGCAAAGATATGGACGCACATTTTGATCCCACTATTTACCACCCCTCGTTTGGACCACAGAATCCGGACTTTCATTTGTCGGATAATGTGTTCACTCACACACTGTACAACTTCCATCAGGCATTCCATGAGTATGGGCTGCCTGATGACGTGGTAGAGAATGCAGTGCATGAAGCCTGTGATTTCCTTCACATGAATGACTTGGATATACAGGGAGCAAAGTTGACGGGGGTGTATGTAAACGACCCCACTACATTGAATGATGATGTCTTGGGTTTTAATCGCCAACAATTGCTGGACATGGGTGTTCATGACGAAAAGACCTTGTCGCTGATTTGCACCCATGAGGCGGCTCATTGCCTGCTTCAAAATTTGAGCAGTACACACTGCTTGACAAACTGGCAGACCGAGTTGTCCTGCGATGCCTTTATGGGAGTCAGAGCCGCTGTACAAGGATTGGATATTGAGACTATAAAGACGACACTAAGCGGCACCGAAGCATCTCCCACTCATCCCGGTGGTCAGCTGAGACTCCACTATATAGAGGTAGGTAATAAGATAGGGGAAGACCTGAAGAACCACGGTATTCCTGTTACTGCTGATAATATCATGGAACGTCTCTCTGCATATCTTCAAGAGGATGCCGGGCAGATTCTTCACCAAGAAGTTGTAGCCCACGAAATGGCTGCTGAACAAGGCAGAGGCGATAACCTCCTCGATTCTGGGGAGCAGAAGGGCTATACACGTGAGGAAATCAATCGTAAGATCGCGAAGGCAAAACTTGATATGGCACGTGAAGAAAACAATATGCGACACTTGAGGTTTATGATTAACAGCAAAGCTGACATGGGTGTGCCAAATAGTGCCGAGGTATCGTCGTTTAAGTCTGCCCACGACCGATACATCAAAGCAAAAGACGATCTCTGGAAATGGGAACACACACATGCAGAAGCTCCGAAGGGCTTTGTGGATGTGGACGAAAGTGCTGTGGACGATGATTCGTTTCATGGTGTTACAGCATCTGAATTAGAGGCTGCTCATGATTATGCTGAGAGAAAGGGTGAAGAGTGGAGGGCTAAACGAACAGAAATGGAGCAAGCAGCGAAAAAATATGGTAAAGACAGCCAGCAATATAAAAATGCAAAGGCTGAATGTGATACTGCTGAAAGTGAGTTAAAAGCTGCCCAACGAAAAGTGACAAGCATGGCTGGGGAGTTTAGAGGTTTTGTGACAGAAGGAATAACTCCTGTGGATGCAGGTTCTTTTCATGGTTTTAAGCCTTCCTATACCGATGCGGAAATAGCTAATCTCAGAAGTAAAGTCTCTGATGCTGTGTCCCGCAAGAACTCTATAGCTCATGAATTAGAGAATTGGAGAAGCAAGGAGAGTCTGTTAAGAGGTGATAAAGATCACGTAAATGACCATGAGCATGCAGTAGCGAAAGTTTCAGAGTTTGAAAGAAAGCTTGATAATGCTAATTATGAACTAAAAGAAGCACGTGCAAGGTTGAATAATGCACTATGAAATGGTGTTTATGAATATGAACCCCGTACATTATGATAGTGATTTATATGATATCTGTACTTTAATGACAGAAATACATAGATATGACAAAAGATGCGATAGACCAGATATACGACCGGGCACGTCATGGTGATGTGTTTGCCCAAGCACTGATAGGACAAATTCTCATTGAGGGAAAGTATGTGCAAGAAGATAGAACTAACGGAATTGGATGGCTGCGTAATGCCGCTCAATGCAATTGTCTTTATGCGCTTGATTTGCTTAATGATGCGTTGAGCAGACCTTTCCAACCGAACGGACAAAAGCTAGGTGCTGGACAACAAGAACCAGACAATGGAATGTCTGATGACCATGATTATATGGCTGAGTTAAATAGCTTGATAGGACTGGATGTCGTGAAGAAGGAAGTTGAGTCGTTGCGGAATCTAATCAAGATTCAAGCGATGAGGATACAGCAGGGTTTGCCGAATACGAATATGAGCTATCACATGATATTCACAGGGAATCCTGGTACAGGAAAAACGACAGTAGCGCGTATCGTTGCGGGAATCTACAAGGAACTTGGCATACTGAAAAAGGGACATCTGGTAGAAACAGACCGCTCTGGACTGGTGGCAGAATATGTGGGGCAGACTGCACCCAAGACCAATGCCAAGATAGACGAGGCATTGGATGGTGTGCTATTCATAGATGAAGCCTACACACTTGTGGGAGGAGAAAATGACTTTGGAGCTGAAGCCATTGCTACTCTGCTGAAACGCATGGAGGACAATCGTGACAGATTGGTCGTCATCCTGGCAGGATATACCAATGAGATTAAAGGCTTTATTGATTCCAATCCAGGTTTGCAGTCACGTTTCAACCGTTATTTACAATTTGATGACTATACAGCGGATGATTTGTTAGAGATTCTTCGGTTGAACCTAAAGAAATCGCGATACAAAATCAAGCGTGATGCCTTTGAATGGATGCACAGCTATATCAGAAATAAAGTGATGATGAGAGATGAGCGCTTCGGTAATGCACGTTTTGTGAGGAACGCCTTTGAGAAAATTGTGCAGAACCAGGCTGATAGATTAGCCAAGCAATCTACCATCAATAATGATGAGTTGACAATCATAACTATTGAAGACGTAAACAAACTGAAATAAGAATGGACGAGATATTGAAATTGTTTGGTGGTGCGGAGAACCTGTGGGCTGTCATACAGGAGAATGCAGCCAAAGTCGGAATAGAGGCAACAAGAGTTATGCTTGAATTGTTCTATGTCCTAAAGAGCCCTGACACAAGTATGCTCAACAAGTCGCTTATTGTGGCAGCCCTTGGTTATCAACTTTTGCCAGAGGATGCCTTGCCCCGTGACAGGTTTGGTCTGTTGGGATTCCTTGACAATGGTGTGACCTTGGCTTTTGCATATAATAGAGTGAAGTCATCCGTTACTCCTGAGATTGAACAGCAGGTCAACAACATACTTTGGAACTGGTTTGATATGGACTCACAAGCAGATGACCAGAATGGAATTCCTGCCGATCCTGGTCAAAGTGGCAAATATACCCCACCACTTGTGTATCAGAACCCGCAACAGCAAACATATAATCGCCAGCCTACAGAAGGGCAATATGGTAGCAGCCCCTGCCCTTCGCCAAAGAAACCAATCTGGGACGATGACGAGGATGTGGTAATAGACTAACTAAAAATAGAGCGAATTATGGGACTTTTTGATTTTCTATTCAAAAGTAAGAAAGAGCGTGCTAAAGAGAAGCGTGTAAATGAAGTTCTGAAACGTACCGATGATTTCATTGAGCGAACGGAAAAGATGCTTGATGAGATGAAGAAGGATGATGAACGATGGAAAAGAGGATTGTGAGATGAACAACTCAGACTTCTTTAATAGTCCACATTATAGGCAGTTTAACAAACGGCCAACGATGGATGAGTTTCTTGCTTTGAGCAGGAGATTCAGTCGTTTCAATCTAACTGAAGAGGACATCAGGGATGCTATCAAGTCTGCATGTGAATTTTTCAACATTCCACAGCCAAGGATGATTCAGGATCTCACCAATACGCCTGGCGGTCAGACTATGTTCGTGAATTGGGACAGGGGAAGCTATTATGATGATGTGCTTTGCTTCAATATGCAGCAGCTCATTGACATGAAGGTGGACTCCAGGGAAGCTTTCAGCCTGGTCATGACACACGAGGCCTGTCACAGAGTGCTTCAGAACACTCAGTTCTATGGACCAAACAATGGTGCGTGGGAACAAGAACTTTGTTGTGACTATTTTATGGGTGTCAGAGCTGGGTTGTGGAATATGGACGTGTCGAAGGTGACAATGGGATTGATAACGACATCGGGAAGTCAGACCCATCCAGAAGGTACGCTGAGGGCATTATTCATTAGATATGGTAAGTACCATGTCAAGGAGATGCAGCAGCAGGGAATACCTCTGACCATACAGAATCTGATAACAGAATATGACAACTACAGACTCCTGATGTTGCCAGATATTCAGAAGGAACAAAGAAAATATTTCAAAACTCGTCATGCGGATTGAGCCTTATGTCTCTTTTAATTGATTCGACGATTCAAAAGTTCAAGGCGGAAACAGTCTCTGTTATGGATGCCCTACCCCACCCTTCTACGACTCAATCCGTCAGCTGCCAGTCCTGCCCTCTCAGCTCATGAGAGGGCCGACTGTTTTTATTCCACCCACAGGAAAAGGAGGCGGGGCCTCGTGTCCCGAAAAAATTTCCCTCCGTCTGATAGAATCTTCTCATTAACTAAAGTTTCCCACCTTTTACTAAGTGGTTGAAAATAAATAAGAAAAA